>Ga0209406_1002211_pt1 | contig 13220 bp, 7 predicted proteins | sample COGITO_mtgs_1204_FD_184808 | JGI IMG/M metagenome (GOLD analysis project Ga0209406, IMG submission 184808) | Pelagic marine microbial communities from North Sea - COGITO_mtgs_120426 (SPAdes) (version 2) | ecosystem: Environmental > Aquatic > Marine > Epipelagic ...
GAACAGAACGTGAAATAAGAAATCAATGAGAAGGTGCTGCCCGCAAGGCTGCGCCTTTTTCTGTCCGTTGCACAGCGCCTTCTGCCCAAGCAGCAACCACGAGGTTTTCTTCAAGTTCCATCAGCAAGGATTGTCGGCGTTGGTGAAGGATGAGTTCATCTACTTGCGCTCGAACGGCTTCGAAAGGAGCTACGTCATTTTTGAGTGCATGCTCCAAGAAACGGACGAGGAATATGCGTCCTTCGGCTTCGAATTCAATGGGGCGCCGGCGAGCGATTTGCGATTCGGCCCGATAGAGCTCGAGAGGCACTTCTTTCGTTAAATCGCCCAGTGTCCACCAGATGTCGTCGGTCAACGAGAATGCCGCTGCATTTTCGACGCACCAACGTTCCATGGACAGGAATTGCGAGGAGTCCAGCGAGGTCATCGCTTCCCGGATGGGATCCATTAGAGCGTCCAAAACAGCCGGCGCATGGATGAAAATAACCCGAACGCTGTAATCGGTAAGGATGAATGAGCTCTTGTTTCGATCGTAATAAGCCGCGGCGTCTTCATCGGACACTTCGCTGTTCAAGCGTTCGTTTACGTATCGCTCCTTGTAGGCGTGCAGGATCAATGCGTTCCGGTACGATGCGAGTTCACGTGTGAAGTCTGTTTCATTCTCAGGAAGCCACAGCTCGGCTTGGTGGACCATGACTTGTTCACGAATCCACTGATCCATATACCGCGAGGCCATGGTGATGGAATCTGCCGATGAAGTTCCGAGAGGGATGTGATTCTCAATTTCACTTAGCGGTAGGTTTTGATCATAAGCACGAGCGGCAATAGGCTCATTGAGAATGGAACGCTCGTCATTTTGATCGCAGCTCATGAGTGCGATTCCCACGAGGAGTGAGAACCAGGCCCAATGCATCCGTCGAACCGCAAGCACCAAGCTCAATCCGCTAGGTTTTGCAACAAATCGCGATTGATTTCAACGGTTGTATTGCCTCGCAGCTCACGGATCCATTCGGCTTCCAAAAAGTCTTGGTAAGCAGCAATTACCTGCCCACGGGCTTCCATCAGCGACTTGGGTTCTGCGTCGCGCAAATCTTGGATGTACACCACAATGGTTTCGCCGCCGGCCCCCTCATAGGTTGCTGTTCCCGTGGACAGCGTTCCCGCAGCATTTTCGGCCAAAATTTGGTCTGCCCAGTTGTTTTCACCTTCGCTAAACAGTCCAGACTCCATGCGCACCGCCGTGCTGTTTTCCGCATTTGCCTCACGCTGAAAGGCCACCAGGTCTTTGCCTTTTTTGATGGCTTTCTTGGTGGCTTTTACCACCTTGTCATTGGCACAGGTGAAGATGGTTACTTCTGCTCTTGGTCCCCACATGAAATCATTGCGGTGGGCCGCATGAAAGGTTTCGAGTCCGGCAGTGTCCTTGACCGCTCGGCTCCAGACTTTCTCGTCGGTCAATTCAAAGAGTAAAATGCCATCATGGTATTCCTCCATGAGCAGGCGAAAGTCATTGTGTTTTGCCTCCAATTGCGTGTCTTCATAGTCGAGCATCAGTTTCTCTGACCAAATTTGAAACTGTTCATCGATTACTTCACCGGTCGCTTTTTCCAGGTTCCGGATTTTGGCTTTGTTGAGGTAATCTGCGAAGTCTTGCACTGTGGCGGTTTGTCCGGCGAGGGTGACCAATGTTTTGGTCCGATCGCTGCTTCGTCCAATTTTCAATTCGTGGTTGGGAAAGAAAACGCTGTCTTGGCGCTCAGCATAACGCTTGACGCTGGTCAGTGCAGCCGTGTTTGCTGTGAAGCCATATTCTACTTTGAGGTTCTGAAGGAAGGAGGTTCGGGTCAATTCGGAGCGGCTGTCTCGGCTGACGCGCTTTTGAAGTTCCCTTTTGGATGCCTCGAAATCCAACGGTGCACGGTATTCCAGTCGCTTGACAATGTGCCATCCGTACGATGTTTGAAATGGCCGTGAGATGGCCTCGTCGGCTTTCAGACCAAAGGCAGCATTCTCAAATTCCTCGACCATTTTTCCGGTGCCGAACCAGGGTAGCTCACCTCCTTTCCCGGAGGTGGTGGCGTCTTCCGACATTTTCATGGCGAGTTCCTCCCAAGGCAAGCCGTTTTGGAGCAAGTCATAAACCTGTCCGATGCGGCTTTCGGCCTGAGCTGCCTCGTCTTCGGATGAACCTTCCTTGGTGCGGATCATGATGTGGGCGGTTCGGATTTCTCCTCGGGCGTCTCGTCTTCCTGTCACTTCAAGGACGTGATAACCGTAGCGCGTACGAACGATCTCGCTCAATGAGCCAACAGGGGTGTTGTAAGCGGCATCTTCGAACGAATAAATCATTTGAAAGGCACTGAACCAACCGAGGTCTCCGCCGTTATCACGGACGCTTGGATCGTCAGATCCGCCTTTTGATTGGGCTACTTTTTGAAAGTCTTCACCGTTTTCAACACGTTTGCGCATGGCCAGCGCACGCTTGTATGCCTTGAGCGTGTCCGCAGCAGAAGCTTCCGCGCTGCACGAAACCAGAATGTGGCGAGCGCGCACTTCTTCTTGTTGCCGCTCCCAAGCTTGCTTCACCAAGTCTTGCAAGAGGTCATTATTGGTCAAATACGGACGTGCCAACTGGGTTCGATAACCGGCCAGTTCCCGCTGGAATGTCTCAATGGTATCCATGCCCAACGCCTCCGCAGCCTGGACTTTCAACTTGAAATTGATGAACAGTTCCATGTATTCGTTGAGCGCGGCTTCTGTTATGACGCTGTCTCGGTTGTTTTTCAAAAACACATGCTGGAAATCAGCTGCGTTGACTTCTTCGGTGCCAACCGTGAGAATGGTTCCTGATTCTTGCGCGTGCTGAGCAAGTGGCATCACCCAGATGAGGGCAAGGGCTCCGAAGAATCGGATAACGAGGTTATTAGGAGGGGTCATGGCGTAGGTAAACTGCTTGTGGTTTCGTTCTATTCGGTCTTGTTGTTGGTTCAGCTGCGATCCAGATCGCATTCAGCGAATACTGTAATTGGGTGCTTCGCGCGTAATGCTCACATCGTGCGGATGACTTTCCTTCACGCCTGCGGAGGTGATGCGAACGAACTGTGCCTGTTGCAAATGTGCGATGTCCGGAGCCCCGCAATAGCCCATCCCAGCGCGCAATCCGCCAATGATTTGGTGCATTACTTCTTGGACATTGCCTTTGTAGGGAACACGCCCTGAAATTCCTTCAGGGACCAGCTTTTTCAGATCATCCTCAGCATCTTGGAAATAACGGTCTTTGGAACCTTTCTGCATGGCTTCCAAGGATCCCATTCCCCGGTAGCTCTTGAAGCGACGGCCTTCGTAGATAATGGTTTCACCTGGACTTTCTTCGGTGCCGGCTAGCATGGATCCAATCATTACGGTGTGTCCGCCTCCTGCCAAACCTTTGACGATGTCGCCGGTGAATCGAATGCCACCGTCAGCGATGACGGGAACTCCCGTGCCTTCGAGGGCTTCTGCAACGTCCATGACGGCTCCCAATTGGGGAGCTCCAACACCTGCGATGATACGCGTGGTACAAATGGACCCAGGTCCGATGCCAACTTTGACGGCATCCGCACCCGCCGCGACCAAGGCCTTCGCCGCAGCTGCCGTCGCGATGTTGCCACAAACGACATCGATGGAAGGGAAGGCTTGCTTCACTTTCGCTAAGGTCTCCAATACCCCTTTGCTGTGGCCATGCGCCGTATCGATGATGACCGCGTCAACACCTGCATTGACAAGGGCTTCTGTTCGTTCCATGGTATCGTGGGTAACGCCCACTGCAGCAGCCACACGCAAACGGCCAAACTGGTCTTTGCACGAATGTGGAAATTCGCTCAACTTGATGATGTCTCGGTAGGTAATCAGTCCCACCAACTTTCCAAGAGCGTCTACCACGGGAAGTTTCTCGATGCGGTGTTCCCGAAGCAACTCTTCTGCACGTTGGAAATCTCGGCCATCTTGGGTGACGATTAAGTTCTCGCTCGTCATCAATTCCGAAATGGGACGGCTCCTCTCTTTTTCAAATCGCAGATCGCGGTTGGTTACAATACCGACCAGCGTGTTCGACTCGTCCACCACGGGAATACCACCAATGCGGTGCTCCTTCATGATTAGCAGGGCATCCCCTGCTGTCGAATTCCGAGACAATGTTATCGGATCTTGGATCATGCCGCTTTCTGAGCGCTTCACCCGACGCACTTCTGCCGCTTGCTCTTGGATGGTCATGTTTTTGTGAATGACACCAATTCCGCCTTGGCGAGCCATCGCAATGGCCATGGCACTTCCCGTGACGGTATCCATTGCCGCAGAAATCACGGGAGTCTTCAGCATGATATTGCGTGAGAAAGGGCTTTCTAACTGCACATTACGTGGCAGAACTTCAGAATAAGCTGGAATCAAGAGGACGTCGTCGTAGGTCAAGCCTTCTCCGACGATTTTTGGTTTTTGTGCAGTGGCCATGGCGGGCAGTTGAATCGTAAGGCCGCAATTCACGATTGCCCCTCGGGGCACGTGCGAATCACGATTCGCGCAAAGGTAATCAAAGCGCGATTACTTGCGCGCTTCTAATGCGCGCATTCACATGATTTTGCAAAGTGCGAAGTTCACTCGCTGATCAACAAGGTCATCATCCCTTGTTCTTCAAAGATTCGTCCAGATCCATCTTGGATGGTGATGAAGAAACCGTATGCTCCTTCGGGTGCGGGTTCGCCGTTCAACTGGCCGTCCCATCCATTTGCCACTTCCGTCGTGGTGAACATCAAATCGCCCCATCGATTGATGATGTCCAATCGGTAATTGGCAAAATCGGCAAAGCTGATGACAGGTTTGAATTCATCATTGTAACCGCCGACAAGCATGGCATTGGGCACCCAAATCACAGGCTCTTGCGTCAGGCAGAGTTTGTTGGATAGGGCATAATTGATGGCGCCGTCTGGGCCAGCATTCGCGTCTGTGGCTTCGATGATGTAACAAAAATCTCCCGGGCTCAATAGCATGTTGCTCACATCGTCTTCAAAGGTCAAGACACCCGATGGCAATTGGGTCAATACCTCTGAACTGCCTCCGTTGTTGGTCTGGCGATAAATGCGGTAGCCAGCTGTGGCCCCGGGGAAATCCGCATACGGCGTCCAGTGCAAGGTGTTCTTGAGGAGTTCATAATCCGAAATCCCTTCTAAGTGGACCGTCGCCGCTGCATTGGAGGCGCCGACTGAATCGCCGCAGTCATTGTAAACTTGTACGCGGTACTGGTAACTCATCGCATCCGTCTCGGCCGTCACATCTTGGAATTGCAAGGTCATGCCCGCCACACCTTCTAACGTCGCGAGGTCGAAATAATCCGGGTCTTCCGCGCGCTTGCGTTGGAGGGTATAGGCGTGAACATCCGTGCAGTTGGGGTCCAAGTCCACAACCACATTGACCGCGCCGCTGTCGCTGACTGTTGCCCGGCGGAGGGAAGTAAATTCGGGCGCGCCCGGATAACTGAAATCCAAGGTGCGCACGTTGGATAAAATGGAAGAGCCATCGGTTGTTTGCGCGGCAACGTGAAATTGGAAAGTAGAGCCGAACGTTCCTTCTTCAAAGACCCATTGCCCAATGCTCCCGTCCAGGGTTTGAATCATTTGAAGTCCTGACCAATTGCCACTGCCTGTTGGGCTTTCTTCGTTGATCCAGATCTCATAACCTGCAAAATCTCCCGGTAAATTGAAGCCGCCGGTCCATGTCAACGTGGCTTGATCCGAGCAATTCGCGCTCGTCGCATTGAGGAAAATGCTGCTGGCGCAAAATGCACTGGCGGCTCCCGGGTCGGGTTCCCCACCGACAAAGCAGGAGTCAAAGGCTGCGACGTTGTAAGATTCAATGTAGGCCTGCACATTGGAATTCAGGTCCAAGTAGGAGGTGGCGGTGGGGTCAAATAGGGTGTCAATGGCCATTTGAAATCCCCCGTTGCAGATGTAAATGATATAACCTGCCAAGTCCTCTGCTGTGCTGGCCTGCCATTCCACATTGGCTTCCTGAAAGACATAATCCACTTGAACCGCTGTGATCAGTGGAGGGTCAGGATCGAATTCATCGGACAGTGTGCTTTCTGCTTGATTGGATTGCTGGTTGCAATAGTCAAGCGTGTTGGGTTGCAAAACCCTAAAAACAAGATCACCACTGCACTCATCCAAGGTATAAGGCGTTGTCATCATGCCGCCGTTGTCCGCTACAAGGGCGATTTCACTCCAGGAACCGTCGGCTTCTTCCAATTCAACGGAAAGTGGCTCCGGGAAAAGAGCTGGGACTTCGCTTCCAATCCAAGGGCTGTTGAAGTTCAAATCCACCGTGCCCGGAGTCAGGGAAGGGTCCGCGGTCAGGTGTATGCTGCAGAGCGTATCAGACGAGGGACCAAATGTGCCCGCCGGGCCCTCGGTCACGATGAAGTAACACAATTCGGTGGTGTTCGCATCGTAGGTTGTATTCACAAACGACGGGTTCGCAGGGTCGGTGGGATTGGGGATGTTGTAGGTGTCCAAAACCAGACCGCTCGAAGGCTCGAACAAATGAATGGTGTACTGCACAAAGTCTCCGGTCGGGTCCATCGCTTGGTCCCACGAAATGGAGGCGTTGCCGGCTTGGTTTACTTGCACGCACTGCATGGTCGTTTCCAACTGACACCAGCCCGTTTTTGTCGTGCAAATGCTGAACACAAAAAGGATCACATAGGCGCCCATCGAGCACAAGTTGCTCTTGTTCAGTTGTATGTGCATGTCTTTTTTCACGAGCCTATGGCAAAATTACAAATCAAATCGTCGCTTGCATCTCATTTGTAAGACGTTACAAACATTGCCTTTGTTGCATCTGCCCAAGAATGAAGGTACGAAAGGTGGTCGTCGATGGTTGGAGGCTCAGGCTTTTGTTTCGGGTTCGTCCCCGTAGGCGCCTGCGCCGTATCCGCCATAACCATAACCATAACCATAACCGTAGCCGTAGCCGTAGCCGTATTTGTAGGCGTACTTCGCGTAATACTGGCCAAACCGTGTGGCGCGAATGTTGTTCATGACCAGCGAGGCGTGGCTCAGGTCATTTTGACCCAGCAATTCTTCGAGGTGCTTGATGCCACGTTTTGTTGCTTTTGCAGTGTTAGCCACTAACAAACCCGTATCTACTTTGCTCATGAGCAGCAGAGCATCCGTGATGAGGAGCATGGGAGGGGTATCCAAGATGACGAAGTCGTACTCCGCTCGTAATTTCTCCAAGAATGGGTCCATGCGGTCGTTCATGACCAATTCAGACGCATTAGGCGGCACAGGCCCCGCGGTGATCACAGTCAAGGTATCAACGGGTCCCGCTTGGCCCATTTCATCGGCAGAACAACGACCGATGAGGTAGGTGCTCAGGCCCAATTGATTCGATAATTTAAAGTTCTTGTGGATCTTTGGTTTGTGCATGTCGAAGTCAACGAGTACGACCTTTTTTCCGGTTTTGGCCAGGACCGTCGCTAAGTTGGAAGAGACGAACGACTTTCCTTCGCCCGGATGCAACGAACTGACCAGGATGGTGTTGGCACCTTCTTTAGCGAGCAGGTATTGCAGGTTGGTCCGAAGGCTTCGAAAGGCTTCGGTGATTTGCGCACGGGAGTCCGCGAGGATGGCCAGCGGATTCTCGTCAATCCCCGGATAATGGGGCAGTCCAACGACCACCGGGATGTCCGATGCTTCCCGCAGCTCTTGCGTCGATTCAATGCGCTCAAACAGCAGCATACGCGCAAATGCAATCGCCAGAGCGATCAGAGCACCGTAAATCGTGTAATTCCGAATGGTCAGTTGCTTGTTTGGGCCGATGATGCCTGCGCTTCGAGCAATTTCAATGATGGAAGCTTCCGGGGCTATGCCCGCGCGTTGAATGACGTTTTGCGCTCGCGCTTCCAACAAGTAGACGTACATTTTTTCATTGACCGTCAATTTCCGTTCCATGCTGAAGATGTCACGCTGGGTGGCTGGAATTCCACTGAGGCGGTCCTCGAGGCTGGAAATTTGCGAACGCACACTGCGCCGCTGGTCGGAAATGGCCACCCGTGTGTCTTCGATGTAACGTTTGACCGTGAAACGCGCATTGCTGATGGCGCTGTCAAGCCGGCGAATTTGATAGCTGTCTTCGGTCACGTCAAGCAATGCACGTGTCCGGTCACTGCGCATCTGGTACAAGGCACCAACTTGCTCAATCAGCAAGGGGTCCTCGTCGATGAGGTATGACGTGGGCGGCAGGCTATTCGTTTCAAGCCCCGACGACAAATAGGCTTTCAAAGAAGTCAAGGCTTCCTGACGGAATTGCAATTCCCGTTCCTGCGTTTCCAGAGTCACAAGGGCATTGAAAAACTCACTTTGTTCCCGAGTCAGGTCCAAGATTTCATTTTGAGCCTTAAAACCATCGACCATCCTTTCGAGGCTGTCCATGATGTTGACCAATTCATCCAGTTGAATGTTGATGAATGATTCCGTTTTCAGACTTGACTGAAGTCGCGCCTCCTTGGTGTAATTCACGAATTCTTCGCCGAGAATGTTCAAGAACGTTTTGGGCCGCCCGGGAAGCGTGCTGGACGAGCTCAACGTGAGAATGTTGGTTCCCATCACATTGTTGACACGAAGGGATCCCCGCATTTGATTGATGCGTTGGGCGCGGCTGAACACTTTGAAGCGATAATGTTGCTTTCGGGCATTTTCCAAGGCCTCCAAGTTTACCGTTGGGCCTGCGGGACTGTCGAGGTTGAATATGCCCCGGTTGTTGTAATTGATGGTAAGTGCCAAGTCAGGGCCATCCAGTGGCTCGCCGAAAGGATGGATGATTTCCTTTATTTCTCCATTTCGTGCGGCATAACTCAATCGAAAATGCGCTTCATCCTCCACAAACAAGTCAATCTCACGGCCCAGATAGCTCCCGTTGAAAAGTTCCGGCGTAGCGCTGATTTGCAGTTCACCGAACCCTCCAACATGGCTTGTTTTGAGTCGCCCCACCAAGTAATAATCAATGACCAGGTTCATTTTGTCCACCGCGCGGCCGACCAGATCAAAGGATCGTAAAATACGCTGCTGGTCCTTGGTGTCGGTCCCGCCGAAACGTGACCCTTGCTGATTGAGCATTCCTCCCAATCGGTTTTGGTAATCCAGCTCCTTGTCTTTGGCCAGTAGGATTTCGGTGGAGGCGCTGTAGATGTAAAGTTGCCTGTGCGTGATGAGCCGGGCGGAAGCGTATCCCGTTCCCGCAAGAATCGCAATGAGCCACCAGTTCTTGAGCAGAAGCTTTATATAAGGACGAATCTGGCTGATGGAAATCAGGCCGGAGGAGCTGTTGGATGAATCGGACATGCGCCTGCAATTTCGTTAGGATTTTGAAAAAACCCGCGCACTGTTGCGATTTTAATCCGAGGCAATGCAATTGTTCGGCGCACGCTTGGCATGAGCTCGGGCTCCATTACCTTCGCAGCATGGAGACTACTAACCAAGTTTGGTGGGAAGGCGCGGATCGATGTGCGGACAATTGGATGCAGATGCCTCGTGATTCCCGAACCTGGGTATACCTCGCTAATCGAGCGTTAACAGCTGAAGAAGTAGAGCTTTTTGTGAATGGACTTGAGGCATTTATGGCCACTTGGGAGGCCCATGGAAAAAAACTAAAGGCGAGTTGGAGGTTGTCTGGGAATCGACTGTTGTTCATTGCCGTGGATGAGTCTGAGGCCAGGGCGACAGGTTGTTCCATTGATTCGTCCGTGGCTTATCTAACAAGCTGTTCGGAAATGATGCATCAACCGCTTGATTGGTTTGATCGTCAAAACAATCTTTATGCTTTGGATGGAGCGTGGTACCAAGCCTCGAATGCCAATTTTTGGGCGCTGCGCAAGTCCAAGCGAATTTCCGACACGACCCAATTGGTCAATGTGGTGTATCAAGCGCCAGGAAGTTGCTGGGGAGAAGTGGTGATTCCATTCTCCGAGAGTTGGCATGCCGAGATGTGGTGAGTTTCTTTTTTTTCACGGTTAAAATCAGGCAATACCAGCAAGGAGTTAAATTGTTCATTTTCAATGAGGTTGAGATTTGAGGCAAGAAAGGACATTCGGTAAACTCGCTTGTAATAGCGTTCAGCACACGGAAATGCACGATGAGTAAAATGAGGATTCGTTAAAATTCCTTTGTGATTTATTGGATTTCATGATTCATTGCTCTACATTTATCGCGAAACTGATGGGTTTTTCATGCTTGCATGACAAAATTTAAGGTTTCAAAAGGCCATTTATTTTGTGCCATCCTATACGAGTTGAAAGCGTTCGACTCATCCAAATTGTCTGAGAATTCTAACCAAAACCAAATCAAATGTTTAACACGTTTACAAAGTGTTGTAGCATCATTGCGATGTTTGCGCTTTATTTCTACTCCGCTCCAGCTGCCTACGCGCAGGACTGTGATGCGAATGAGTTAACCCTCGAGCTTGTGTTCGATGGCTATGCCACAGAGACTTCATGGGACATTGCTGATGCAGCCGGAAACATTATCGCCAGTGGTGGTGACTATGCTTACGGAACAGCGTCTGCAACAGAAACCGCTTGTCTTGCTGACGGCATTTACACGTTCACCATGTACGATATCTATGCTGATGGCATGTGCTGCTTGTATGGAGACGGCAGTTATACATTGACTGATGCGGACGGCACTGTGTTGGCTTCAGGAAGTTCTTTCGGAGCATCAGAGTCGACAACGGTTGTCTTGGGTGCTGTAGCGGTTCCAGGCTGTACTGATATGGAGGCTTGCAATTACAATGCGGATGCTTCTGAAGAGGATGGCTCTTGCGCTTATCAGGCGCTCTCTATCGCTTTGACAAGCAATTACTGGTCTACTGAGACTGGCTACAACTTGACCAACGACGAAGGAACGGTAGTTGCTTCACTCTACGGTTCCTATACAAATGGCACAGACATCTTCGAAGAAGCGTGTGTAGTAGAAGACTGCTACACCCTCGAAGTTACCGATGCATTCGGTGACGGAATGGGCTCTTCAGGTGCATGGAGCGTTGAATGGAACGGTATGACGGTTGTAAGTGGTGGGTTCGCCACAGGAACTTCAGTAACGTCGGACGAATGGTGCTTTGGACCTGGTTGCATGGACAGCACAGCGTCTAACTACAACATGACAGCTACATCGGATGACGGTGGTTGTGAATATGTCGGTTGTACAGATGCAACGGCTTGTAACTTCGATCCGGCCGCAACAACAGACGATGGTTCTTGTAGCTATGAGTCGCTTTCGGTAAACATCAACCCAGACAACTTTGCTTCTGAATCTTCTTGGGACCTTGTTGATGCCGATGGTGGTGTTGTTGCGAGTGGCACAAGCAATAGCGCTGAGCTTTGCTTGGCTTCTGCTTGTTACACGTTCACCATGTATGATTCATTTGGAGACGGCATGTGCTGTTCATACGGATTCGGAGATTACAGCGTTGTTGACGGTAATGGATTGACCTTAGCTGCTGGTGCTGAATTTGGAAGTTCTGAAAGTTCAGACTTTTGCTTGCCAGCATTCCCAGGTTGTACGGACGATCAGTCATGCAACTATGACGACGGGTCCAACTTTGACGATGGCTCTTGTGACTATTCTTGCATCGGCTGTATGGACACTGCTGCAGCGAACTATGACCCAACTGCTACGCAAGAGAACGATGGCTCATGTGTTTATTGCGATGCGGGTACATTCGTCATGAATGTTGAGATGTATGATCTCGGCGGTGACGGATGGAATGGAGCGAACTACTACATGGACAGCTTTGACGGCACAGTTTCGGTTTCAGGAAACCTCGATGAGGCGGACCTCGTAATCGATGGTGTCGGAACAGATTTCCACTGTGTGCCATTAGGATGTTACATCTTCACAACTGGAGGTGGAACAGCGGACGATGAGATTGCCACGATTTTAACAGACCAATTCGGAACGGTTTACGGCGATCAAGTCGCTTCAGGCTACTACGGTGTATTGCCTCCACCAGTTGGATTCCCAAGTGGTGGTTGGTTTGTTGACTTTGGTCTCCTCGGAGGTTGCGATTTTGAAGGTTGCACCAACGAAGCGGCTTTGAACTACAACATCTCCGTAACGGTTGATGATGGATCTTGCTTGGTCCCGCCAGCAAACGATGCAATTGAGAACGCCGAAGCAGTTTTCTGTGGAGCTTCTGTTTCAGGAACTTTGGAACTGGCTCAAGACGATGAAGATTTGATCGGAACGTTCGCAGGTACGGCAGTATCTACCGGTGGTGTTTGGTACGAGTTCAACGCTGATGCCGATTATCAGGTATTCGCGAACACTTGTAATACTCCAACATCAACATCTGGTTTTGCAGATCCTGTTTCAGACACAAAACTTCACGTTTTCGTCTACAACGATGAAGGTGAATTGGAGGCTATTGTTGGAAACGATGACAACTGTGGTTTGATGTCCGGTGTAGCTTTCTTGGCTGAGACCGGAATGAACTACTACATCTACGTTTCTTACTTCTCTGCGTTCTCCTCAGGAACTGAATTCTTGTTGGACGTAACCTGTGAGGATTGTGAAGAATTCCCATCGAATGATTACTGTGAAGATGCTCAACCTCAACTGGACGGTTTTACTTTCACTGGAAACGTTTGCTGCTCGAATCCAACTGCGATCCCTTCATTTGGAGGAACGAACTATGCTGTGTGGTTCACCTTTAACAGCACGGACGTGGTGACTGGATTCGACTACGATACATTCTTCTTCAACCTCACAAACTCTACGGATAACCCATCGGGTGATTTGACTTTGACCATTTACTTGGACGGAGGTGATTGTGAAGCGTTGGGTGGATATGTTGGTTGCGTGTTCACTGGAACATGCGCTGGTTCAATCGAATCATTCTTGCCGAACTTGGAGCCGAACACCAATTACTACTTTGCGGTTGGTACTACGGACCCAGCTGAGTGTGGTGACTTCGAATTCACTACGACAGGTATCTTCTTGGGTTGCACAGACAGTGCAGCAGACAACTACTTGGATTACGCGAACCAAGACGATGGTTCTTGTGTCTATACAGAAGTGCCGGTAAATGATCTTTGCGAGGACGCCCTTGACTTGCCATGCAACGAAGGCTACTTGGAAGGTTCTATGGGTAACGCTTCGGCTGACGGAGCGCCTGAATTATGCGCACCTTGCGCT
>Ga0209406_1002216_pt1 | contig 13196 bp, 16 predicted proteins | sample COGITO_mtgs_1204_FD_184808 | JGI IMG/M metagenome (GOLD analysis project Ga0209406, IMG submission 184808) | Pelagic marine microbial communities from North Sea - COGITO_mtgs_120426 (SPAdes) (version 2) | ecosystem: Environmental > Aquatic > Marine > Epipelagic ...
TTTTATCAATGCACTTGCTTCAGCAAGTGGATATGATTTGTCTGCATCAACTTTCTCTAATGCAGCTTTTCTCTTTTTTGTTAATCTGGCCATGTCTAATATTATTTAACGGCTAAGCCCATACTACGTGCAGTTCCTTTTACCATCTCCATTGCCGACTCCACTGTGAAGCAGTTTAAGTCGACCATCTTGTCCTCGGCAATAGCCTGGACCTGGGCAGTGGTAACTGTACCAGATTTAATACGATTTGGTTCCGCTGAACCAGATTTAATTTTCGCAGCCTCCTTTAATTGTACTGCAACAGGTGGAGTTTTTACGATGAAGTCAAAAGACTTATCGCCATAAACCGTAATTACTACCGGTAATACTTTTCCTGCTTTGTCTTGAGTTCTTGCATTGAATTGTTTGCAAAACTCCATAATGTTAACGCCCTTCGCACCTAGCGCTGGACCAACTGGAGGTGAGGGATTGGCCGCTCCACCTCGTACTTGTAGCTTTATTAAAGCACTTATTTCTTTCGCCATCTTATATACTTAGTTCAAGCGTTCTGTTCTCCGAATTTTTCGGGCAGAACTCCTAATTATTAATTACTCTTTTTCTACTTGCATGTAGCTAAGTTCAAGTGGAGTCTTACGTCCAAAAATCTTAACCATCACTTTTAACTTCTTCTTGTCTTCGTTGATCTCTTCAATAACTCCTGAAAAACTATTAAACGGACCATCGATAACTTTCACTGCCTCGCCGACTACGAACGGAATATTCAATTCTGCTTCGCTATCCGCCATTTCATCCACCTTACCGAGCATACGATTAACCTCGCTTTGTCTTAATGGAATAGGCTTTCCTCCTTTTTTGTCAGACAAAAACCCAATGACATTCGTCATATTCTTAATCATGTGAGGAATCTCACCAATTAAATTTGCTTCGATGAAAACATATCCTGGATAGAGGTTCTTTTCTTTACTTACTTTTTTTCCTTTTCGAATCTGATATACCTTTTCTATAGGTAGTAGTATTTGAGCTATATACTCCTGAAGACCTTGATATTCAATCTCCATTTCGAGCTGCTCCATAACTTTTCGTTCCTTCCCACTAATAGCGCGAACAACGTACCACTTCAAATCAGCCGTTTTGACTTCTGACATAGCTTATCCGAAAATTGTGTTATAGATCACATCCATGAGCTGGCCAAACCCAAGATCCATCAGGTAAATTATACCAGCTACGATGAAAGTGGCAATTAGAACCACAATGCCGCTACTTTGCAACTCAGTCCACGTTGGCCAAGAGACTTTGTTCGTCAACTCGTCAACTGCTTCTTCGATGTATGTTCTTACTCCTGCCATATCACATTTTTGCACGGGCGGTAGGAATCGAACCCACAGCCGCTGGTTTTGGAGACCAGTGCTCTACCAATTGAGCTACACCCGTATGGTTTGGAATGTTAATTCCGGTTCTTAACTCTACACAACCTTCGATTTTACTCGAAAGCATTTCCCTCTTTTATATAACAACAGAAAGTGTGAGGCCTCAAATTCAGCCCCACACTTCTGAATAATTAAACTAGTCTTACTCGAGGATCTCAGTAACCTGACCAGCGCCTACCGTTCTACCACCTTCACGGATAGCGAACTTAAGACCTTGGTTAATTGCTACAGGAGCAATTAGATTCACCTCAATGGTAAGGTTGTCACCAGGCATAACCATTTCACGGCCATCCCCTAACATGATTTCACCTGTAACATCCGTTGTTCTTAAGTAGAACTGTGGACGGTACTTATTGTGAAATGGTGTGTGACGTCCACCTTCTTCTTTCTTTAGGATATACACCTCAGCTTTAAACTTCGTGTGTGGAGTAATTGTACCTGGCTTGCAGATTACCATTCCTCTTCTAATATCCGCCTTCTCAATACCTCTAAGTAACAAACCAACGTTATCGCCAGCTTCTCCTCTATCAAGGATTTTTCGGAACATCTCAACTCCAGTGATTGTAGAAGTCAATTTTTCTTCGAAACCTAAAATCTCAACTGCATCGCCTGTATTGATAACTCCAGTCTCGATTCGTCCTGTGGCAACAGTTCCACGACCAGTAATGGAGAATACATCCTCAACTGGCATCAAGAAATCCTTGTCAATCTCACGTGGAGGCATTGGGATGTAGCTATCAACAGCAGCCATTAGATCCATGATCTTATCTTCCCATGCAGCTTCTCCGTTCAAACCTCCTAGAGCTGAACCTTGAATTACAGGAGCATTGTCTCCATCATAATCATAGAAAGAAAGTAATTCTCTTACTTCCATTTCAACAAGCTCAAGAAGCTCTTCGTCATCAACAAGGTCAACCTTGTTCATGAAAACTACGATTTGAGGTACACCAACCTGACGCGCAAGAAGGATGTGCTCTCTTGTTTGTGGCATTGGACCATCAGTAGCAGCAACAACGAGAATAGCACCGTCCATTTGGGCAGCACCAGTAACCATGTTCTTCACATAATCCGCGTGACCTGGACAATCAACGTGAGCGTAGTGACGATTCTCGGTTTGATATTCTACGTGTGACGTATTAATTGTAATACCTCTTTCCTTCTCTTCTGGAGCGTTGTCGATCGAATCGAATGAGCGCAATTCAGAGAATCCCTTCTTCGCTAGCACCGTGGTGATAGCAGCAGTTAGGGTTGTTTTACCGTGGTCGACGTGACCAATCGTTCCGATGTTCAAGTGTGGTTTGGAACGATCAAAATTTTCCTTTGCCATGACTTATTTAACTATTTAGTTTAATTATTAATTACTACTTCAAAAAACACAGAGCCAATGGGGGGAATTGAACCCCCGACCTCTTCCTTACCAAGGAAGCGCTCTACCCCTGAGCTACATCGGCTTAATTTGTAACTCCAGTCGAGCATTTACTATTGACCAACCTGGCCAAACAAAACAGAGCGGGAGACGAGACTCGAACCCGCGACCCTCAGCTTGGAAGGCTGATGCTCTACCAACTGAGCTACTCCCGCTTAACAAACCTCAACTTGAGATTTCTCTATTTCAAAAGAACTTCGTGGGGAGAGCAGGATTCGAACCTGCGAAGTTAAAAAACAACAGATTTACAGTCTGTCCTCGTTGGCCGCTTGAGTATCTCCCCTAAACCTATTGAGTCTTTAAACCCACTTTAAATGAACGAGCCGGTGGAGGGATTCGAACCCCCGACCCGCTGATTACAAATCAGCTGCTCTGGCCAACTGAGCTACACCGGCATTTTTAAACAGAAATGCATAAATACACCCCCCCTGAAAAAGGTCTGCAAATTTATACATAGTTTGATAGGTAACAAACGTTGCCGAATATTTTTCGCAGGTAACTGCTATTTGAACGAAATAAACTGGTTAATGTAGCTGTAAAAGCTTGCCCTTTTTTCTACGCACTTGCCGTCTTAGCGCCTCAGCAGCAAGATCCGTAGCCTCTTCAAAGCTCTTGCATTGTTTTTTTGCAAACATCTCCTTGCCAGGCGTTAATAATCGGATTTCAGCCACTTTATTCTTCGCGTTATCCGATTTATCGATGCGTAAATAAACCTCACCCCCTAAAATATTGTCATAATACTGCTCAAGTTTCGACATTTTCTCCTGTATGAAATTGATCAGTTTATGATCGGCATCAAAATGAATAGAGTGAACTTTAATTTCCATGGTTATTGCTTTTTATTTCTAGGGTGTGCATTACGATAAACATCTTTCAATTTGTCCAATGAAGTGTGGGTATATACCTGAGTCGCAGATAGACTAGAATGTCCGAGAAGTTCTTTAATCGACTGCAAGTTGGCTCCTTCGTTTAAAAGATGAGTGGCAAACGTATGGCGGAGCACGTGTGGGCTCTTCTTATCCATTGACGTCACTTGCGAAAGATACTTTTTTACAATTTTATAAACAAGGCTTGGGTAAAGTTTCTTGCCTGCTTTGGTTAAGAATAGATTCGGATCAATGATCGAGTCTAGTTCGTCTCGCAGCACCAAATATTCGGATATTAAATCGAATATCACCTGTGCCATTGGCACTATGCGTTCCTTGTTTCGCTTCCCTAAAACCTTAAGGCTACCATCAGCCGCATCTAGACTATCAATGCTTAATGTAATGAGTTCTTCCCGTCTCAACCCACAGGCATAAAACAGATTCAAAATCAATCTATCTCTTACCCCCTCAAAATCCTGCGCAAACTCTATTTCATTGAATAGCTTTTGAATTGATTCCTCCCGAACTACACTCGGGAGCCCTACACCAGTTTTAGGTCTTTGAATATTCCGGGCTGGGTTGGCCTTGAGCAGACCGTTTCGAATGCAGTATTCAAATAACGATTGGATGGAACTTATCTTTCTATTGATAGACCTCGGCATGAGGCCTAATTCGGATTGTGAAGCAATGAATGAACTCACATGCCTTCTGTGTATTTCACCTACACCCTCTATTTCTAATTCTGCTTCTAAAAAGTCAGCGAACGCAAAAAGGTCATTGCGGTAGGCCTTGATCGTATGACCACTATACCGTTTCTCATAGGCGAGGTATTCGAGAAAGGTTTCAACAATAGTTTTGATAGGCTGATTTTAACTCCCTGAAAATAAAAAATCCGCTGCAATGAGCGGATTCAATATTATAGGTATGAAGCAAAAATCTATTCTAGGTCACCAAACATTTGGTTTCTATAGATGGCTTTCATTTTCATCTGACGCTTTTCATCTGATGGCTTTGTAAATTTTTGACGAGCACGCAATTGCTTCATTGTGCCGGTACGTTCGAATTTCTTCTTGTACTTCTTTAGCGCCTTCTCTATTGATTCGCCTTCTTTAACTGGAATTATTAGCATAGTTTCTTCCTCCTTTGGAGGCGCGAATGTATAAATCTATTCTTATACAATCTGCATCTATTTTAAAATTTCTCTTGAAATTACAAGCTTCTGAATTTCAGAGGTTCCTTCACCTATCGTACACAGTTTTGAATCACGATAAAACTTCTCAGCAGGGTACTCTTTTGTATATCCATAACCGCCGTGAATTTGCACCGCCTCGTTCGAGGTACGCACTGCTACTTCTGATGCATAATACTTTGCAAATGCTGACTCCTTAGTCACGGCCTTACCGCGATTTTTTAAATCAGCTGCTTGCATAATCAATAGTTCTGCTGCCTCTATCTCGGTTCCCATATCAGCCAGCTTGAAAGCAATCGCCTGAAATTGTGAGATTGGCTTCCCAAACTGCTCTCTTTCTTTAGAATACTTCAACGAGCAGTCTAAGGCCCCTTTTGCAATGCCCAAGGACAAAGCTGCAATCGAAATTCGCCCTCCATCTAACACTTTCATTGCCTGGATAAAACCTTCTCCTTCCTTTCCCAACAAACTTGATGCTGGGAGTCGACAATTGTCAAAAAACAGCGCGGCCGTTTCTGAGGCGCGCATACCAAGTTTATCCTCCTTTTTTCCTCCTGAGAATCCTGCTGTTCCTTTTTCCACAACAAACGCACTCATTCCATGGGAGTCTCCTTTATCACCAGTACGGACAATCACAACTGCTACATCACCACTGATGGCATGGGTAATAAAGTTCTTCGATCCATTCAGAACCCATTCGTCTCCTTCGAGCACAGCGGTAGTATTCATTCCACCTGAGTCAGAACCCGTTCCGGTCTCTGTCAATCCCCAGGCTCCAATCCACTCGCCACTTGCAAGCTTTGGAAGGTATTTCTGCTTTTGCTCTTCCGTTCCAAATTGCAAAATATGGTTTGTGCAAAGTGAATTATGAGCTGCAACGCTCAATCCTATCGAACCACAAACTCTTGAGATCTCCGAAACAATGGTTGCATATTCAAAATATCCCAAACCGGCTCCTCCGTATTCTTCCGGAACAAATACTCCCATCATTCCAAGCTCGCCCATTTTACGGAAAAGATCCACCGGAAAATGCTGACTTTCATCCCACTCCATCATCTTGGGTCGTATTTCCTTCTCTGCAAAATCACGCACCATTTGGGTGATCATATCTTCATTTTCGAATCCTGAAAAATTCATGTGCTTTAATAATTTATTAGTGTAACGATTTTCTCAGAGAAAGGTTTTAACCGATCTTCTCCTTTCAGAAAATCTAATCCGACAACAAAGCTAAACCCCGATACGACGCCACCTACCTTTTGAATCAGTTTGGCCGCAGCCTCTGCTGTGCCCCCAGTAGCAAGTAGGTCATCGTGTACTATAACTTTCTGTCCTTGAGAAATCTCGTCCTCATGCATTTCTATTATGGCAGAGCCGTACTCAAGCTCATATTCAAACTCGACCGTTTTATAAGGCAGCTTCCCCTTTTTTCGAATGATGGTAAATCCAGCTCCGAGCTCCTGAGCGACCAACATTCCAAATAAAAACCCTCGACTTTCAACTCCGGCCACCCTTTCGATCCCCATATTTCGATAGGGATCGGCTGCAGCTTTCGCTACTTCTCTGCATAAATCGACATCTCTCAGAATCGGTGTAATATCCTTGAACATGATACCTGGCTTAGGAAAGTCAGGAATGGTGCGTATGGATCTAGCAAGTTTTTCTTTGAGGATCATTCAACAGTCAAGTAGGGTGCAATTTTAAGATAAACCGAATCATTAATTACATCCGTCTCTTTAATCAGTGAGATATTCTCATATGGGCCGTGCTGATCTCTGTAGTTAACAATAATCTTTGCCTGCCGCCACGATAAATATGGATGGTAAGCTAGGCGCCTCACATCACACGAATTCAGGTGAATTGGGACAATAAGCGCTGTGTCAAGCGTACTGTGTTCTATGAGGCTTTCGATTGCATCATCCTTCATGTTATAGATTTCCAAAAGCTGCAGGTAATCTCTAAAACCGCCCAAATCCGCTCGAAGCTTTACGATTTCTCTGGCGTAATATGGGCCTATCCAGGGAACTTGGATCAATTCGAGACTTTCTGCTTGGTTCAATTCAATTTTCGGGATACTTGCCGCAACACTGTCTGGTGCGCTAATCATAAATTGATTAGCGCTCTCGGTTTGTTGTGCTTTAACCTCGAATTGAGCATAAGGCTCCGCCTTCTTTATCCATTCTGAATCAATTCCATAAATTTTTGAAAGATCGCTCATAGATCCAAATCGTCCTCCCTTCGTTCGATATTTCACAAGTCTTTCGGCAACATAGTCTTTCAGCCCAAGGCGAATCAACTCTTGTGCACTGACAACATTCGGATCAAACGATACCCAGCGTATCTCTGGTTTTGTATTTGAATCGGAATCATTGGTTGAAATCAAGTTTTTCTCGGTTTCAACAAAGTCATCAATTGTCTCAAGGTCCTGAAAGGTGAGTTTGGGAAGAGCTTGTGGCATGTTGCGCATCACCACATGAATAGAAATTAGGACAAAGAGCATAAAGACCAACGCAAACAAGCCCCGTCTTTCTCGATTGTTGAAGGTGAAGTATTCTCTTACAATTCTTTTCCAAGTGCGCATTGAATGGGCGAATATTATTCAATATACCAATTCAGCTCAGTTCAAAACAGGATAAGGGGAAATTACAACTGCAAAAATAAGAGGGTCGTTATTGAAGGTCGCCAATCGCTTACCCGGTTTTCGGACAAATTTCTAGTTTACTTTTTAGCCTTAATTGCCTTCAAATATTTGGACAGTTCATCGCGCACGTTTGGAGCGAGAATAATGAGACCAATCATATTTGGAACCATCATGGCAAAGATCATAGCATCGGAAAAACCTATGACAGAACCAAGACTCGCCGCTGCACCAATGATTACAAAAAGGCAAAAAAGCAACTTGTATGTGTATTCCATTTTCTTGGAACGTCCAAATAAATAGGCCCAACCTTGAAACCCGTAATACGACCAGGAAATCATGGTGCTAAAGGCAAAAAGAATTACCGCTATAGTTAACACATATGGAAACCAAGAAATAACCGATTCAAATGCCCCAGAAGTTAAGAGTATTGCTTGTGCATCGTTTAAACCAGCGTTTTCTGGAGTCACATTTCCTGTAATAATCAAAACCAAGGCGGTCATTGTACAAACAACGACGGTGTCGATGAATGGCTCTAATAGCGCAACCATTCCTTCCGATGCTGGGTACTTTGTTTTCACTGCTGAATGTGCTATGGATGCACTACCAACTCCCGCTTCATTTGAAAATGCTGCTCGCCTAAATCCCTGAACCAAGACTCCGACAGCACCACCTGCGACCCCGATCGGGCTAAATGCTCCGTTAATAATTTGCATGAATGCATCGCCAATCATATCGAACTTTGCTATTAATATGAACAAGGATGCGCCTACATAGATCACAACCATGAACGGGACAATCTTGTCCGTCACTTTCGCGATTTTCTTAATCCCGCCGATAATAACTATACCAACAAAAACGGCCATTACAATCCCAAACAACCAGCCTTTATCATGTAAAATTGACGCTTCGCCCCCAGTTATGCTTTCAACCAATTGGAAGGCTTGATTTACTTGGAACATGTTACCACCTCCAAAGGATCCACCGACTACAAAGATCGCGAACAAAACGGCCAACACCTTACCTAAACCACCAGCGCCCTTCGAGGCTAGACCTTTTGTAAGATAATACATTGGACCACCGTAAACGGTTCCATCTGGTGCAATATCTCGATACTTAACACCGAGGGTACACTCCACAAACTTGGAAGCCATACCTAAAAGCCCGGCCACAATCATCCAAAAGGTTGCGCCTGCTCCACCAATGGAAACGGCAACCGCTACACCCGCAATGTTTCCAAGACCTACCGTTGCAGAAAGCGCGGCGGTTAATGCTTGAAAGTGCGACACTTCTCCTTCGTGGCCTTCAATTCGAATTGTATCGGGGTTGTCACCGTCATCTGTAAAAACTTGATCCGACACTTCCACTTTGTGATCAATTCGATCTTCTAAATCATCATATTTCCCTCTGACAATATTGATTGAAGTCATCAATCCAGAAAAGTTGATGAACTTAAAATAGAACGTGAAATAGGACGCGCCGAGAATTAGAGGGAACAAGACCCAATAAATGCTGACTTCCTCTGAGAATGGAATTTTGTAAAAAACGAAATTGACAAACCATCCCGTTGCGTCACCAAAGACCTTATCAATCCTTTCATCCAAACCCATTGCGCTGGATTCTTGAGCTAAAAGTGGTAACGAGGCTAATTGGGTAAGAACAAGAGAGAATAATAGACGTAAATTTTTCATCATCATTTTTGCGTTGAGTCAAATATATAGGAATATGGACAGGTCAATTAAGGATTTCATCTCGTAAAGATTTGAGCCCCTCGTGTACGTTTTTCGGAGAGAAGTTCAGATCGTCACATGCCTTTCTAATTCGCAATGAAGTATCTATAGGACGGCGAACATCCTCGGGCATTTCGGGTGTTTTAACACCACGAAGTAGAGACCCATCCAAGTTAAATATCTTGGCAACTTCGCTCGCAAATTCGAACACACTGACCTCTTGAGGACCGGCCAAATGATATATCCCGGTTAGCTTTGATTTCGCCAATTCCAACGTCATTTTAGCCAAATCGAGAGCATATATCGGTGATCTTCTTTGATCCTCTGTAATGTCAATAGAATTGCCACGTTCCAATTGTCCAATAAGCCATATTGGAAAGTTCAACCTTGCTAGATCATGATTGACTCCATAAACAAGGGAAGTGCGCACAATTGCAAAATCTTTCAGTGCATTTAGAACTAAGGTCTCGGCTTGGAGCTTAGACTTAGCATATATACTCATAGGCATTGCCGCGTCCAATTCCGAATAAGATCCTGCGACACCATTAAAAACAAAGTCGGTTGAAAATAAAATAAGACGAGCGTCATTATTCGAGCACCATTTAATAAGCTCATCGACCGCCTCCACATTTACCCTGTGGGTTTCGAGTTGATTTTTCGCGGCGTATTCTATGGCTGAGACACCCGCGGTATGTATTATAATCGCGGGGTTAACCTGATCAAGCAGGTTGGTTAAAGCGCGGGCATCAGCTATGTCAAGTGAATAAAACTGGTCGTTTGGATAAAATCGATTCATTCGACGCGAGGTATAGACTACCTCAAATTCATCCATATCCATTTTTGAAAATTGGCTTGCAACCAGTCCATTTGCTCCTGTAATGAGCAACCTCCGCTTACCATCATTCATCGATATGCAAAGCCGACTTTAGTTTCTTGATTTGATCTGGATTTCCAAGCACAAAGAGCTTTGATTTTGGAACCAGCTCAGTTTCTGGTGAGGGATTTACAATGATTTCATTATTCGGTGTTTTAAACCCAATAATGCGCGCTCCGGTCCTGTAGCGCTTCTCAATTTCCATAATGCTCTTATGTTCAAAATCTGAAGGAAGGTTTTTAAACCGAACCTCAACAAGGGTAGAATCATCCATCCCCATGAGTGAAATGTGATCGAGAAACTCCATTAAATCAGGTGTTAACACGAGTGTGGCCATGTGGGAGCCACCAACCTGATCGGGTAAGATTACGTTGTTTGCACCGGCAATTTTAAGCTTCGGCTCACTTCGATCATCGCTTGCTCGAGAGATAATATTAAGATCTCGATTTAACTCTCGGGAACTGAGAACAACGAATAAGTTGTCCGCATCTTTTGGTAAGGCTGTAATAATTGCCTTTGCTCGGTCGACGCCGGCACGCAGCAACACTGTATCGTCCGTGGCATCCCCAGGAATAATTAAGATTTCATCATCCATGTCGGTGATTGATGACACTAAATCAGCATCGTGTTCGATTACGACAAACTTCTGATTGTGAGCCTTCAGAGATTTGATCGCTTGTTTTCCATTCCTGCCGTATCCGCATACGATGACATGGTTATTCAGACTGTCTAGCTCATTCATAATCTTGTAGTTTTTAAAATACACACGGTACTTACCCGAAATAATGTAGCGCGTTACGTTTGAAAAGGTATAGGCAAATGTTCCGAAAGTGGTGATAATCAAAAGCGAAGTGAAAACTTTTCCAGCGTCTGAAAGTGGTTGAACTTCTCCAAAACCAACGGTCGAAACCGTTATCACGGTCATGTAAAAAGCATTGACGATGTCGTACCCTTCGATCCAAACGAATCCAGCTGTTCCACCTAGAAACACCACTATTAAAAATAGCAGAGCATAGTAGATCTCTTTGAAATATTTAAACTGAGGTAGAGTGTTCACGTCCTATTTCGAAGGGTCAAATATCCCAAATAGTTGGGCGCTTGGACTTAAAGAAATCCTTTTGTTCTAACCAAAATAACAGAGCAAAATAAATGATGATGGGTGAACCAAAAGTGAAAAAGGATACATAGATAAAGTAGACTCGAATGCGCGAGGACTTGATGCCCCACTTCTCGCCCAGCCAGTCGCAAACACCAAAGGCGTTTCGTTCTAAGAAGGACTGAAATTTATCGATCATTGATGATTAAGTATCTGTTTACCTACGTTGCAAAGTACGCAATTTTTATGATCGCAATAGCCCGTAGATAGCTCAATTAATCCCTGAGATTCGCTTGCGTTCGATGGTTTGACGTTCAAGTGATTCCACCTACGAGTTATCGCGTTGCTCTCTGGTGGCGTATTATTCAACAACTCAACCGCCTTTTCCTTGAAGGTCTCATCCCCTACCTGAATTGCATAGAAAAACAAATATGGCACCACCACATTAATCCTCAGTATTTGCTCTAAACCTAGGCTCAGTTTCACCGGATGTGGGCGTTCATTTTCAACTCCAAAATTGAAATGGGTATTCCAGTAATCCGATGCTTGCGCCTCGAACGCGCCATCATTAAGACTACCCTCTCCAAGCACCAATGCCTGAATCGACGCCAATTTTTGAAATAACGAGGCCATTAGCGCAAGCCTTCGCGATGGAAAGTTTGGAGGCCTTAATCCTCCAAATTTCCACACCACATTTATCTCAACAAGTCCGTATTTTATCTTAAGAAAAGCGAATTCCTTGACCAGTCGATCTTCGTATTCATCGCGTGGCTCACTGATCTTTAGCAGTCCTGCTACACCAAATAATAGGGCCTCCAATTGAAATAGATTATCCGCGTGTTTGGCTAGCGTATTGAAGGGTATGGCTCTAGATAATTGTTGAAATGCAAGCTTGTTTCTTCCCTGTCCAATATATCCGGCAAGCTGGATGTAGAAGGTTTCCATCCAATCGCCCCTGGTATACTTATGAATCAACTCTATATCGACTGTCTTTCTTTCGAGCCTAGAAATGGCCAGCCTTTCAAGCCATGCTTTAAAGCTAATTGCCGACACACTTCTAAATGAATGCTCACATGGTATACTAGATTTACTGGCTTTCAGTTGCTCGTATTTACTGATAATCGAGCTCGAAATTCGCCCATCGAGTTCTATTGTTGGAATTTGTTCGCCGCGTTGATTCAACACCTCCTGATCGTGCTTGTAGACTACATGTAAGACTACATTATTGTAGGCAGGGTCGAATTGGTGTTTGTGGTTGTTCCATTCAGAGCTTCTTGTGTGTATTTCCACACTACCAGCCCACAGTGTATCCGCTATCCGAACTTTACCTTCGCTGAAATCTGGACCAGCAATCTTGTTTAAGTACCCAACATGAGAAATTGAGACGTTGAGTCCATCAACGGTTTTGAGGTTCGATCTATTAAATAATCCATTGGCCCATATGAATTGTAACAGATCTTCTTGCATGATCTACCCAATCATTTGACTCATTTGGATTTGGAGTTCGCTTGCTTTCATAGCCGAAGCTTTAGCAAAATCCTCACCGCTGCTCGCGAAAATTATCTGACGAGACGAATTGACCAATAGCCCTATGTCTCCGTTCATTAGCATCTTCAATTCTTCGAGGGTACCTCCTTGTGCTCCGACTCCAGGAACCAAGAAAAAATGATCCGGAAACTCGGATCTAATTGGACTAAAATACTCCGCCTTTGTTGCTCCAATCACGAACATGATATTTTCACTGTTTCCAAGTTTGGCAATCCGTGTCATTGTTTCTTGAAAAACAAAACGACCATTTTCTAATCGCTGCAGTTCGACGTCCTCTGCCCCTTTGTTGGACGTGAGACCCAAGACGATGGACCATTTATTATCGAATGCCAAGAATGGTGTAACGGAGTCCGCACCCATGTATGGGGATATTGTAATCGCGTCGCAATCAAGTTGCTCGAAAAA
>Ga0209406_1002236_pt1 | contig 13113 bp, 10 predicted proteins | sample COGITO_mtgs_1204_FD_184808 | JGI IMG/M metagenome (GOLD analysis project Ga0209406, IMG submission 184808) | Pelagic marine microbial communities from North Sea - COGITO_mtgs_120426 (SPAdes) (version 2) | ecosystem: Environmental > Aquatic > Marine > Epipelagic ...
TAAACAAAACGGAAGCATTGTGGCCTCCGAATCCGAATGTATTCGAAAGGGCCGCTCGCACGTTGCGCTTTTTTGCTGTGTTGAATGTGAAATCCAACTTTTGATCCAGCTGGTCATCCGAGTGCTCAAAATTAATCGTCGGTGGGATGATGCCATTCTTGATGGCTAAGATGCATGCAATGCCTTCAATCGCGCCTGCAGCTCCCAGCAAATGACCTGTCATCGACTTCGTCGAAGATATGTTGAGGTCATACGCGTGATCTCCGAAAACACCTTGAATGGCTTTTGTTTCTGCAATGTCCCCGAGCGGCGTAGATGTGCCGTGCACATTGACATAATCCACTTCAGAAGGATGCATGGCCGCGTCATCCAACGCCGCTTTCATCACATTCAATGCGCCCAAGCCTTCCGGATGAGGAGCTGTAATGTGGTGAGCATCTGCGCTCATTCCGCCACCAACCATTTCGCAATAAATGGTGGCTCCGCGAGCCACAGCATGATCGTAATCCTCCAGAATAATCGCACCTCCACCTTCGCCCAAGACAAAACCGTCCCGTGTGGAATCAAATGGCCGAGAAGCGGTGGTAGGGTCATCATTCCGAGTTGACAATGCCTTCAGGGCATTGAAACCTCCGATTCCGCCTTCCGTGACTGCGGCCTCAGAACCACCCGTGACCATAACATCTGCCTTGCCCAATCGAATGTAATTGAACGCGTCAATCATTGCATTGGTGCCACTCGCACACGCTGAAACCGTGCAGAAGTTTGGGCCTCTGTACCCGTGGCGCATACTGATGTGACCCGCCGCAATGTCCGAGATCATCATGGGAATGAAGAACGGACTGAAGCGCGGAATACCATCGCTTTTGTGAAAGTTCAATGCCTCGTTCATGAACGTTTGGAATCCTCCGATTCCCGAGCCCCAAATGACGCCTACCCGGTCGGGATCCGCGGAGCCTTCTTCAAGCAGTCCCGCGTCCTTGATGGCTTCATCTGAACAGACCACGGCGTACTGGGCAAAGAGATCCATCTTCCGTGAAGCTTTCCGCTCCAAGAAATCTGCAACCTCAAAGCCTTTGACTTCGCACGCGAATTGGGTTTTGAAATTTTCAGCGTCAAACTTGGTGATTGGGGCGGCGCCACTCACACCGTTGATGAGGCCATCCCAATAGGCGCGCACGTCATTTCCCAGGGGCGTAATCGCTCCCAGGCCAGTCACAACAACCCTCTTGAGCTCCATAGAGCCGGGATTATTTCGCGTGCTCCGTAATGTAGTCGACCGCTTGGCCTACTGTGCTGATCTTTTCAGCTTGGTCGTCGGGGATGGCAATGTTGAACTCCTTTTCAAATTCCATGATGAGCTCAACCGTGTCCAAAGAATCGGCTCCCAAATCATTGGTGAAACTTGCTTCGATGTTAACCTCTCCGGCATCAACTCCCAACTTGTCGACGATAATCGCCGTTACTTTTTCTTGAATATCAGACATAGCTTAAATCTGTTTATCGGGGCGCAAAGTAACCAAAGGAAAAGGTAACCACCGAAGTTTATTCAAGATTTTATGCCCAAGCAGCAGAATTACTTCTTGCCGGCACCCACATTTGAACGAATCTCATCGAGTGATTTCCGAGCAATATCAGGCACTTCACAGTCATCTTTAGGGAATCCAATGGGGATGAGTAAAAATGCCTTCTCATGGGGTGGTCTGTCCAAAATATCACACAAAAAAGCCATCGGAGAAGGTGTATGCGTCAGTGCAGCGATCCCCGATTCGTGCAAAGCAGCCAAAAGCATGCCGCAGGCAATTCCCACAGACTCCTGAACGTAATAGTTCTGCTTCCTGCCGTCCAACTCATCCGGTTGCCAGGCTTGCCTGAAAACGGCAATGAGGGCTGGCGCCTCTTCCAAATGGGGTTTGATGTGGTTGGTATCGAAGGGCTCCAAGTCCTTGAGCCAACGATCTGACATGCGGCCGTGGTAATTGACATACTCTTCTTTTTCCGCGGCTTCTCGAATCTTTTTCTTGATTGCGGGGTCCGTGATGAGGCAAAAATGCCAGGGCTGCTTATGGGCGCCCGATGGAGCTGTGCCCGCAGCCAATATGCAGCGTTCCACCACCTCCAATGGAAGTGGATCAGATGAAAAATGCCGAACCGTTCTTCGCGACTGATAGCGCTCAAGCATGCGCTCAGAGTCTTCGTTCATCTCCGCAGCCGTGCGGCGATTAAAATTCAATGGAATTTTCTGAGGGCCTCCTTCCGCCATGCTTCATGGGGTGGATTGGTTCTTGCGAATCTGACGCATGAGGTCCGAAGCAAAAACAAATGATTCCAATTCGGCCACTCCCCCTTCCAACAATTGGTGCCGATCTCCGTTCCAAAGGATGGACCCTTCGTGGACAAAATGAATGGTATCACTCGCCTCCATGACGCTATTCATATCGTGCGAAATAACCACGGTTGTCATCTGGTATTCCAACGTGATTTCTTTGATGAGCTGGTCGATGACAATGGCCGTTTGAGGATCAAGTCCAGAGTTGGGCTCATCGCAAAACAAATATTTCGGATTCATCGCAATGGCCCGGGCAATGCCAACGCGCTTTTGCATTCCACCGCTGCATTCAGATGGAAATCGCGTGCCTGCGTCCGAAAGTTCCACCCTTTCGAGGCATGCTGCAGCCCGCATTTGAATCTCTTTTTCACTCAAATCACTGAACATGCGCAGCGGAAATCGAACGTTTTCTTCAACCGACATGCTGTCAAACAAAGCACTTCCCTGGAAGAGCATTCCAATCTCTTGACGAATGGATTTGCGTTCTTTCAAGGACATTCGGGTGAAATCCCGTCCATCATATTCGACATAACCCAAGTCAGGCTCAATCAGGCCAACCGTGCATTTGGTCAAAACACTCTTTCCGCTTCCGCTGCGTCCAATGACAAAATTGACTTTGCCTCGCTCAAAGGAGGCGGAAACGTCCTTGAGAACATGATGCTCACCAAACGATTTGGAGATGTTGTGGAGTTTGATCATTCCGCTCGTCCGTTAATTCAGCAACATTTGGGTGATGATGAGGTTGGAAATCATGATGATTACCACGGACCAAACCACTGCACGCGTACTGGAACGCCCCACTTCAATGGGCCCGCCCGATGCATAGTAGCCATGGTAAGCGGACACACTTGTGAGGATAAAACCGAAGATCACGGTTTTGATCAGGGCGTAGGACACATCGAAAACCCGGAAGTCGACTTGCATTCCGTATTCGAAATCAGCAAGCGTGCTCACGCCGGTAGCAACACCGATCCAGGCGCCTGCGCCCACGCCGAGGACCATGCTCAAGATGACCAAAAAAGGCACAATCAGAACCCCCGCCAAAATTTTGGGTAGGATCAAATGACTCGCGCTATTTACCCCCATAATTTCCAACGCATCAATTTCCTCAGTGACCCGCATGCTCCCCAATTGCGAGGCGATGTTGGACCCAACCTTGCCCGCAAGTATCACTGGAATCAAGGTCGGCGAAAATTCCAAGATCATGGTCTGGCGCACTGTGAATCCAATGGTGTAAGCGGGGATCCAGCCTCCAATTTGATGCGCCGTTTGCAAACAAATAACCGCCCCCATGAATAGGCTCAGCAAGGCAACAATGCCTACAGATTGAATCCCAATGGATTCCAATTCTTGGACAAAGAGCCCTCGAAACATCCGCGCCTTTTCAGGTTTGCGAAAGCTCTTGGCCAACAATTGCATGTAACGTCCAATGTGAAACATCCACCGCATGCGGCTAAGTTAATGTTCAGTGTCGCTCCATAAGTCAAGCGACGGAGCGTATTTTTGCAGCATATGAAGAAGATAAACCACCCGTTGATGGTCATAGCTCTCCTTGGAGCGGTTTTTCTATTGACAAGTTGCCAGCAACAACGGCGAAGTCAGAAATGCGATTGCCCACAATGGTCAAGCGTTTCCGAGCCCGCTTCATTGCCTTTAACCCACCCTTGATTTGAAAAATTCGAACACTTACGCAGTCATCATGGCTGGTGGCATTGGAAGTCGTTTTTGGCCCATGAGCCGAGAAACACAGCCCAAACAATTCCTCGACATTCTCGGTACGGGACGATCCCTGATTCAGATGACCTACGATCGCCTCAGCCGGATGGTGCCCAATGAAAACATTGTTGTGGTCACACAAGAACGCTACCGCGGTTTGGTGCATGAACACCTCGAACTGCTGCCTGCGGAAAACGTACTCTGTGAGCCTTTCATGCGCAACACTGCTCCATGCATCGCCTATGCGAATCACTGGGTCGCGAACAAGGCTGGTGATCAGGCATCAGAAGCCGTCATGATTGTGGCACCATCTGACCATTTGATTGTCAAAGAAGACAACTTCTTGGAAATTGCGGAACTCGCGGCAAATCACAGTTTGAATACCAACCATTTGGTGACGCTCGGCATCAAGCCATCGCGTCCCGACACGGGCTACGGTTACATCCAATTTGAAGACCTGCCCGATGCGGAAGATCAACGCATTCGTTCCGTGAAAACCTTTACGGAAAAGCCGCAAAAAGACCTGGCTGAGGAATTCCTTGCATCAGGAGACTTCTACTGGAATTCCGGAATCTTCATTTGGAGCCTTCAAAACATTACCGCCGCGTTTGAAAAGCACTTGCCCGAGATGCAAGACTTGTTCCAAGAAAATGCCGCGGCTTTTGCGACGCCCGCAGAAAAGCCAGCCATTCAATCCATTTATGGCGATTGTGAAAATATCTCCATCGATTACGGAATCATGGAGAAAGCATCGAACGTCACGGTTGTGCTTTCCGATTTTGGCTGGAGTGACTTGGGGACTTGGGGGTCATTGCATGAAAAATTGCCGCTGGACGCGCATGGCAATGGAACGACTGGAACTGAACTCTGGGCCCATGAAGCGGCAGGCAACGTAGTGGTCACTGAGGCAGAAGAATCGAAAAAGATCGTCGCTTTGCGTGGCGTGAACGACTTCATCGTTGTGGACACAAAGGATGCGTTGTTGATCTGTCCGAAGGCGGAGGAACAGTGGATCAAGCAGCTGGTTACGGAAATGAAGACGCGGAAGACGCGCTAGTCCAGCTTGAACAATTGATTGCCTAGCGGCGGCCTGTCATGTCGGCGGGCACGACCCACGCGTCGTATTCCTCCTCAGTCAAGTAACCGGTCGCGAGCGCTGCCGCTTTCAAGGTTGTGCCTTCGGTATGGGCTTTGTTCGCGATTTCTGCCGCTTTATAGTAACCAATTTTGGTGTTGAGTGCCGTGACCAACATGAGACTATTCTGCACCAACTCATCGATCCGACTGTGATTCGGCTCGATGCCTTGAACACAATGCGCACTAAACGAGGCGCATGCGTCACCAATCAACTGAGCACTTTCCAGAATGTTGCGGGCCATCATCGGCTTGAATACGTTCAGTTCGTAATGGCCTTGTGCTCCCCCGACAGCAATGGCAACGTCATTTCCCATCACTTGAGCACACACCATGGTAAGGGCTTCACATTGCGTAGGGTTCACCTTGCCGGGCATGATGCTCGAACCTGGTTCGTTGGCTGGAATGATGATTTCACCGATTCCCGAGCGCGGCCCTGAAGCCATCAATCGGATGTCGTTGGCAATTTTATTCAGGGAGACCGACAACTGGCGCAAGGCACCATGCGACTCCACAATAGCGTCATGCGCCGCGAGCGCCTCAAACTTATTGGCAGCCGTCACAAATGGTTGGCCTGTGAGTTCAGCAATGTGCTGAGCAACACGGACGGCATAGCCTTCGGGCGTGTTGATTCCCGTTCCAACTGCTGTTCCGCCAAGTGCCAATTCTGAGAGATGACTCAGCGAATTTCGCAGGGCATTGAGTCCGTAATTCAGCTGCGCGACATATCCCCCAAATTCCTGTCCCAACGTCAACGGTGTGGCGTCCATCAAGTGGGTACGGCCAATTTTTACCACCTCCGAAAATGCCTGCGCTTTTGACTCCAGTGCATCCCTCAATTCCTCGACACCGGGAATGGTCGTCTCGACGATCATGCAATACGCCGCAATGTGCATCGCCGTTGGAAAGGTATCGTTGGAAGACTGGGACTTATTGACGTCATCATTGGGGTGCACCAGCCGTTCGCCTTCTCCGACTGTTCCGCCATTGAGTTGATGCGCTCGATTGGCGACCACTTCATTGACATTCATGTTGGATTGCGTTCCTGACCCCGTTTGCCAAATGACCAACGGAAATTGTTCGTCCCATTTGCCCGCAACGATTTCATCGCATGCTGTGGCAATTAAATCGCGCTTTTGAGCATCCAAACCGCCCAACTCAGCATTGGTAAACGCCGCGGCTTTTTTCAATACAGCAAAGGCCTTGACCACTTCCATCGGCATGGACGCTTTTGGACCAATTTTGAAATTGTTCCGTGACCGCTCTGTTTGTGGGCCCCACAAGGCTTCTTTGGGAACTTTTACTTCACCAATGGTGTCCTTTTCGATTCGGAATAAATTCATGTCAATGAAATGAATAAGGGAAATGATTGTTGTTATTCTAGGCTTTTCGCGCCCGATCCCGCCTGCATCAGATACGCTTTAAGGAAGCCTTCAATGTCTCCGTTCATCACGGCCTCAACATTGGATGTTTCGTGACTGGTTCGGACGTCTTTGACCATTTTGTACGGCTGCATGACATAGGACCGGATCTGCGACCCCCACTCAATCTTCTTCTTTCCCGCCTCAATTTCCGCACGCGCCTCATTTCTGCGAGCAAGTTCCATCTCAAAGAGCTGCGACTTGAGCAGTTGCATGGCCTTCTCTTTGTTTCCGAGCTGTGAGCGGGTTTCGGTGTTATCAATGACAATTCCCGTAGGAGCGTGCCGCAGCCGTACACCGGTTTCCACTTTGTTCACATTTTGCCCCCCTGCACCCCCCGAGCGGAAGGTGTCCCAACTGATGTCGGAAGCATTGACCTCAATTTCAATCGAATCATCCACCAGGGGATAGACGTAAACGGAAACAAAAGAAGTGTGTCGCCGCGCCTGGCTGTCAAATGGGCTGATCCGAACCAACCGATGAACCCCGTTTTCCCCTTTGAGCATTCCAAACGCAAAGTCTCCATCAAACTCCAATGTGACCTGCTTGATTCCGGCAACATCGCCTTCTTGCATGTCCAGTTCCTTGACCTTGAATGAGGCGCGGTCGCCATACATTCGGTACATGCGCATCAACATGGCAGCCCAATCACAGCTTTCTGTTCCGCCCGCTCCGGATGTAATTTGCATGACGGCGTTGAGGTTGTCTTCCTCAGCGCTAAGCATGTTTTTAAACTCCAATTCTTCCACCGCTTTGATCGCGGATTCAAAGGCCGTCGTGAATTCGGCTTCGTCCGCTTCTCCGGCTTTCATGAATTCAAATAGAACCTGAGCATCCTCCAAGCTCCCGAGGCAATCGTTGAAGCTTCCGGTCCACGTTTTCAACGTTCGAATGCGCTTCATTACCAGTTCAGCCTCCTTCGAGTTGGTCCAAAACTCAGGGTCTTGTGTGCGTTTCTCCTCCTCCGCGATTTCAATTGCCTTCTCATCGATGGACAAGTACCCCCTTAAATCTTCGATGCGTTTTCGCAACGCATTTATTTGATCAATCGTAATCATGAATGGCCAAAGTTAATTCACCCCCGTTCCTAAAGCAGCCCCTTGACGCAATATGTCTTCCATCCGATAGCCCCTTGAAACCAAAAAACGGATTACCCGCTCCCGGTTCTCCTGCCATTCCACAACTTTTCGTTCCAGCAATCGATTCAAGACGCGTTCAAAATCCTTTTGGTCCCAAGAATTGACTGCATTCCATGCTTTTGATGAATCAAAACCTTTGATTTTCAATCCATTTACAATCTTATGTGGGCCCCACCCTTTGTATTCAATGTGCGTGCGGATATACGACTCCAAAAATCGGCTTTCCGACATAAAATCTTCTTGGATCAGCCGTGCAATCAGCTGCTGTATCTCAGAATCCGGGACATCTGCCTTTTTTAATTTCGCGCGAATATCATGCTCGCATCGCTCTCGAATGGAACACCATTTCCGCATCTTATTCAGCCACTCTTCCATAGTTCGGACGTGAATTTGCCCGAAAATAGCGTCAAAACAAGGGTTTGACCGATATTTGCAGTCCTGAATTTTAAATACGTGACCGATGAGGTCTGAGATATTAGAGCGCATTCAAACCTTGCTTGGGCAAGAAGACTTAGAGAGCATCCGCGGAGACGTCCGTTCCGCGATGGAAGAATTTCGCAGTCTAACCCAAGAAGAAGTGCGCAAACAGCGCGAAGCATGGACCCCTGCCGAAGGCAGCACATCCGAAACTTTTGAATACGTGCCTTCTCCAGAAGAAGCATTATTCGAAGAAGCCATTGCCCTTTTCAAAACACGTGAAAAAGAATGGCGCAAGCAGGTGGCCGATGAGCAGCGCGGAAATTTGGAAAAGAAACTGGCCATGCTCGAGCGTTTGCGGCACACCATCCAAGAGGAAGAAAACATTGGTGCTGCATTTGTCGTTTTCAATGAAGTTCGCGAGGAATGGGGAACCGTAGGAGAAGTGCCCGGCGACCGCCACAAAGAAGTCCACGATCAATATTACCGGCTGCAGGATGAGTTCTTCTACAACATCAACATCTACAAAGAGCTGAAGGATCACGACTTAAAAGTGAACCAGAAAAAGAAGGAAGAGCTTACGGAAAAAGCCAAGGCTATGGCTGCGGTGGAATCCCTCAAAGAGCGCCAAAAAGAAGCCCGCTTGTTGCAGAAACAATGGCTCGACATTGGGCCCTCGCCACGGGAAAATTACAAGGAAATGGCCGATGAATTCTTCGGTCTCATTCGCCCTGTATTTGAGGAGGTCAAAGAACATTACCAGCAGGTAAAGGCAACTTTCCAAGGCCACGCCGACAAAAAAACCGCTTTGGTTGAACAGTTGCGCGCGGTCGTAGCCGAAGAGGTAGCCGCAAGCCATGATGCCTGGCAAGCCGCTTCAGCAAAAGTGATCGCATTGCAACAAGAGTGGAAAACCACTGGGTTCGCGGGAAAGGATCAAAATGAAGCGTTGTGGGGCCAGTTCCGGGAATTGGCGGACGTATTCTTCGCGAAGAAGCAGCTGTTTTACGATGCTCAAAAAGAGACCACAAAAGCCTTCAAAGAGCAGAAGATCGCGCTGATTGAAAAGGCAACAGAGTTGGCCAAAAACACGAATTGGAAGGAAACGGCCCCTCAGATGATGGACCTCCAAAAGGCTTGGAAGGACGTGGGGGCATGCACCCCTCGGGAAGAGCAAAAACTCTGGGGTAAGTTTCGCAAGATCCAAGACTCGTTTTTCAAGGCTCGAAAAGCCGAAATGGCGGGTCGGATTGAAGAGGAGAAGAAGAATTTAGCTGCGAAGAAGGCGCTGATTGACGAAATCAAGGCCTTGACGCTCCCGGAAAAACGTCAAGAAGCCCTGGAAAGTTTGAAGTCCTTTTCCGAACGGTGGAATGCAATCGGTTTCATCCCAAGAAAGGCCCTCGACTCCATCATGAACGCCTACCGCACAGCAATGGATCTGCATTATGACGCACTGAGTGCTCAAAAGTCGGAGCGGGCGATGGAAACCTACAAGCAACGCATCGATCATTTGGTCAGTTCTGATGCCCAAAACATCCAACGTGAACAGCGGATTTTGAGGGAAAAGATGGACCGTATCAAAACGCGAGTCACGAAAACAGAGGAAAACATTGAGCGGTTCACGGGCAAGGGTGCGGAGTCAATCCGAGCCCAATACGAGAAATCCATGGAGGAAGACCGAAAAGAGATGGAAGACATCCGCGCCAAGTTGACCTTGTTGCGCAATGCCGGAAAAAAAGCGGAGGAGGAAAGCAACGCTGAATCAGCTGGACCTGGGGAGTAACTGACAGGTATAACCTTCATCAAGAAGCCAATTCAGGTAGGGTTCCAACACCGGAAGCATACGTTTCGCAGCCTTCTCGGAATCGTGAAATACCACAATGGCTCCCGGGCGGGTATTCGTCATCAAATCATTGAAACAGTGATCCGCGGTTTTGTTTTCGTCGAAATCACCGCTCAACACATCCCACATAATGATTTTGGTCTGGTCTTGGAGGGCTGCTGCTTGTGAACGCGTAATGCGTCCATAAGGTGGCCGAAACCACGGCGCATCAATGAGCGATTGGCAACGAGAATAGCTTTTCAGGTATTTAAAATTGGACGTTTTCCAACCCGATTCATGGGCATAGGTGTGATTTCCCAAGTCGTGTCCTTCTGCCTGGATTCTTTGAATGACTTCAGGATGTTTTTCAACGTTTTTTCCCACGCAAAAGAAGGTCGCCGGCACACCGCATCGGTTCAGGATATCCAACACTTCCATTGTAATTTCTGGGTGCGGGCCGTCATCAAACGTCAAGTAAACCGCAGGCTTACCCTCGACATTCTCAGGGCCAGACCACATCAATTGTGAAGCCATAGCCTTTAAAATCGGGGGTGTTTTACTCAAATACACGGCGCAAAGATATTCGTCAAAGTCATTTTATGCCGGTATTCGAGGAGTACCTTTGCGTGGAACAGGCAGATACCCATGGATTACGATTTTCAAGCCATTGAGAAGCGCTGGAAAGCGCAGTGGAAAGCAGACGATGCTTACCGCGTTGTCGAAGACACAACCCGACCTAAATATTATGTGTTGGACATGTTCCCGTACCCCTCTGGTGCGGGGCTGCATGTCGGTCACCCTTTGGGCTATATCGCAAGTGATGTTTTTGCGCGGTACAAACGGCATCAAGGATTCAACGTACTCCACCCCATGGGATACGACAGTTTTGGTCTTCCCGCGGAACAATACGCCATTCAAACGGGCCAACACCCGGCGATTACCACCGAAACAAACATCAGCCGATACCGCGAGCAACTGGAGCAAATGGGGTTCTGCTATGACTGGACGCGTGAAGTGCGCACCAGCGACCCGCAATATTACCGTTGGACCCAATGGATTTTTGGCCAACTTTTTGAATCCTGGTATGATGTGGAGGCCGACAAAGCACGGCCTATTTCCGACCTGATCGCCGCCCTTGAGTCGGATGGATTGGGCCAAGTGGAGCCCGCCTGTGATTCAAAATGGTGGGAAACCCTTTCCGCTGAAGTACGCGCTCCATGGGGGGAGGACTTTGCAGGAAAACTCTCTGCGGAGCATTGGAAGGAATGCTCTGAGGCGGATAAATCACAAATCCTCATGGCCTTCCGGTTGGCCTACCTCGCTGACAGCGAAGTCAATTGGTGCCCCGCATTGGGAACCGTTTTGGCCAACGATGAAGTCAAAGACGGATTGAGCGAACGTGGAGGGCATCCCGTTCAGCGCAAGCGCATGAGGCAATGGATCATGCGGATTTCAGCCTATGCCAGCCGCCTGCTATCAGACTTGGATGAGCTGGATTGGACGGACAGCATCAAAGAAGCACAGCGCAATTGGATTGGACAAAGCCAAGGCGCTGAGGTCCAATTCCAAGTGGCCGAAACCCCTCATCAACTGGATGTTTTCACCACACGGCCTGACACCTTGTATGGCGTGAGCTTTATGGTCTTGGCCCCCGAACACCCCTTGGTGCCCGAAATCACTTCAGCCGCGCAAAGAGAGGCCGTTGAACAGTACCAGCGCGCTGCTTCGCTGAAATCCGAACGGGAGCGCCAAGGCGCTGGAGAGCAAAAGGTAACCGGATGCGACACCGGTGCGTTCGCCATCCACCCAATGACGGGAAAGCCTTTGCCCATTTGGATCGCCGATTATGTTCTTGCCGGTTATGGAACGGGCGCCATCATGGCAGTGCCTGCTGGCGATGAGCGAGATTGGAAATTCGCCAAAACATTTGGATTGACCATTCCGCCAATTTTCGAAGGCAAAGACACGGATGAGGCGGTTTTTACCGAGAAAACGGCCACACTTTGCAACTCGGAAACGCTCAACGGTCTGAGCAGTCAAGATGGCATTCCTGCCGCAATTGCAATACTGGAGACCAAGGGTCTTGGAACCAAGCAAATCAATTACCGGTTGCGCGATGCTGTCTTCAGTCGCCAACGGTATTGGGGCGAGCCGTTCCCAATTTGTTACGAAGACGAAATTCCACGCCTCATACAGGACAAGCAGGTGACGCTTCCGAAAGTAGATGCCTACTTGCCAACCGAAGAAGGAGAGCCACCGCTCGCGAGGGCGCAAAAGGAAGACTGGAATGTTTTTGAAGGAGATCGCATGGAATACAACACGATGCCGGGATGGGCCGGGTCGAGTTGGTACTTCTTGCGGTACATGGACCCGCACAATAACAGCACTTTTTGCAGCCGAGAAAAGTCGGATTATTGGGGCCAAGTTGATTTGTACATCGGGGGAGCCGAGCACACAACGGGGCATCTTTTGTACTCACGCTTCTGGACAAAATTTTTGTTCGATCAAGGTTGGGTTGGCTTCAATGAGCCCTTCAAACAAATGATCAATCAGGGGATGATCTTGGGACGATCGAGCTTCGTTTATCGCATTCAAGGCACCGAGAAATTCGTCACGTTCGAACGTCGAAAAGAGTTTCAGACCCAGCGGCTGCACGTGGACATCAACTTTGTGGAAGGAGATAAGTTGGACACGGATGCCTTCCGAAAGTGGCGCCCGGAATACGCCAATGCAGAATTCGTCTTGGGCGAAGACAACACATACACATGTGGGTTCGAAGTGGAGAAGATGTCGAAATCCAAATTCAACGTCCAAACCCCAGATGACTTAGTGGAACGTTACGGAGCGGACACATTGCGGTGCTATGAAATGTTCCTTGGTCCGCTCACCCAGCATAAGCCATGGGATACCCAAGGCATTAGCGGCGTGCATAATTTCCTGCGAAAAACACATCGGTTGTTCGAACACGCAACCGATAGTAAACCCGATGAAGCCAGCCTGCGAATTTTACACAAAACCATTAAGAAGGTGACGGATGATCTGAACCGGCATGCGTTCAACACCGTCATCAGTGCGCTTATGATCGGGGTCAATGAACTGCTCGATTCCAACGGCAATCAGAACGAATTGCTG
>Ga0209406_1002240_pt1 | contig 13093 bp, 9 predicted proteins | sample COGITO_mtgs_1204_FD_184808 | JGI IMG/M metagenome (GOLD analysis project Ga0209406, IMG submission 184808) | Pelagic marine microbial communities from North Sea - COGITO_mtgs_120426 (SPAdes) (version 2) | ecosystem: Environmental > Aquatic > Marine > Epipelagic ...
CACTTAAATTTAACTACAATGGGAAAGAAGAGAAATGCAAGTTCATTAATAAGTGAACTAAAAAGGAAGACACGCAAGGCGTATAATTCAGAGGAAAAGATCAGAATTGTAATTGAGGGTATCCGAGGTGAGTTCAGTATTGCTGAGCGCTGAAGAGCGAGGTAAAAAATTTGCCCAGCTTCCAATGTGGATCTTCCACGGTGAAGCGGGCGATGTAGTCTCTGTAGATGTTTCACGGGAGGCTGTCAAGGCGCTGAAAGCCACCGGTGGAAATCCAAGATATACTGAATATCCTGGTGTAGGACATGATAGCTGGACCAGGGCTTATCGAGATGAAGAATTTATTGACTGGTTGTTTGCTCATTTCTGCTAGTATTGACGGTGGGACTTGTGTTTGGTAAAGCAATGATTAGTAACGGAAGTATTAATTGTTAAAAAATTGTTCACATGAAAAATACAGCTATTGGAAGCCTGCTAATTTATTTATTAGCGACAGCATGTAGTACAAAAACAGATAAGACGCTGGTCAGTTGGGTAGAACTAAAAAATTTAGGTGTCCAGGGTGGATCAATTCTCACTATTCAGTCAGATGAAAAATTTGACGGTATAGTTTTAGGTGCAACAGAATCAGGAAAATGGGTTGCGGGAAGCGAAGACAAAAAACGAAGTACTTTTGAATTAAGTAATGTTAAAGCTGAAACAGAAGCAAGTATTGGACAGCTGATCCAAATGGCTATTGTTTACAAAGGCAGTGAGATCATTATTTACAGAAATGGTGAATTATACGCTACAAATAAATCTGAGAACATTGATTTATTGAGCCTTGATGATAACATTGTTGTATTCGGGGCTCGACATAAAGGAGCCGATGACCATATCAATGCGGAAATTGAAGACGCGAGAATTTATAGTTCAGCGCTCACTCCTGCACAACTCAAGTTGCTTAAACCAAATGAACCCTCCAATATTGAGCCGTATGCATGGTGGGATTTTGAAGGAGAAAAAATCAAAGAAAAAACAGGCCGTTACCATCTAAATCTGTCACGGGAGGGTGCAAAACTTCATGACGGCAGGTTAGTTCTCGTTAAATGGGGAGTCATGACCGCCTTAGAAGCGTATGTTGAAGAAACACCAAAATGGCCTGATAGTCCTCCCAATGATTGGCTGACTTTTCACCTTGCACACCCGGGACCGGGAGAAGGAATGCCCGGAGATCCGAATCCAATGTACTATTACAAAGGACGCTACCACCTTCATTATATTTATGATAACAATTATGGGCCTGCTTATGCACACGTTTCGAGTACAGATATGGTTCACTGGAAGTGGCACAAAACAGTTCTTACACCGGCTCTTACCGGGCATGGAATGTACAGCGGAACAGGATTTTTCACTAAGGATGGTAAACCTGCCATGATTTATCACGGTGAAGGTTCAGGCTATAATATGATCTCTTATGCGCTCGATGATAATCTTGATGTATGGTCGAAACCGGAACCAATTGTTGCAATGGATGAAAATGGTCCAGTACCTGAAAAATACTGGGATCCTGATATATGGGAATTAGACGATACCTATTACGCATTGTCCGGAGGTGAAGATCCGGGTCTGATGAAATCATCTGACCTTAAAAACTGGAACTATCTTGGTAAACTTCTTCACGATGATTTTCCTGAAGATATTGGAATCCCAAGGGACGAAGATATCTCATGCGCAAATATGTTTCAGATCGGAGAAAAATGGATGCTCCTTTGTATAAGTCACCGTATAGGCTGCCGATATTATCTTGGTGATTTCGTAGACGAAAAATTTCTTCCAGATGAACATCACATGATGAACTGGACAGATACCAACTGGGAGGACTTTAGCAACCTGTCTTACTTCGCACCCGAATCAATGATCTCTGAAGACGGCAGGCGCGTGATGTATACATGGCTGATGACTGATGTTAAACCAAGTGGCGTACAGGGACTGCCGCGTGAGCTTGAACTTCCTGAAGACGGAGCGCTTCGCATCAAACCGCTAAAAGAACTCGAATCTCTTAGATACGACGAGATTGCCCTTGAAGATGAAACGATCAGCAAAGGATCGAACCTTTTGCTGGATAAAATAGAAGGAGACGCTGTTGAATTTGAAATTGTATTCGAAGCGCCATTATCAAAAGAATTTGGTATAAATATGCTGGGAGATGAGCAGGGAAATGAAGAACTGAATATTACTTATGGCAAGGGACAAAAAGAATTGCATATAGGTAAAATCAATCCGCCGTTTGAACTCCAGGATGGTGAAGACCTTACACTTAGAATTTTCATAGATAAAAACTTAGTTGAGGTTTTTGCCAACGATCGCCAAGCTGCAGCTGTCTCCCATGCTAGAATTCGAAAGAATCCAAATATCCAAATATTTACAAAAGATAAAGATCTTATTGTCAAAGAGATACATGCATGGAAGATGAAATCGATTTATTAGATAGTCTGTAGTAGTGAATCAGGAAAACGATTCTGAATTCTATTCTAGGATTTGGGATTTTCTAATAAAACAATAATTGATATGATATTGAAAAACTTAATTATTTGTCAGAAAGCTACTGTTTTTGTTTTGTTGCTCATTTTAATGGCCTGTTCGAAACGCAAGCCCTTAGTCGTTAATGACCAAACAGCGGAAGGGCAAATTTTACTTACCATGGACCAGTGGGCGGAAGCCCTCACATCGGGTGACATTGAGAAGACAATGACATTTTACTCTGAAAACTTCTCCGGTACTGAAGCAAAGGATAAAGAGAAAATGAGTGAATTGCTTAATGAAGCCAAGTCCTACGGCATGTTATTGTTCTTGAAAATCGATTTGATGACTGCGGATTTAAAAGTTGAAGGAGATACAGCAGAAATCGTCATTTATAATGAAGACGGAGAGTTGGAGATGGACTTTGCACTCGCGAAGGAGGGAAATGACTGGCGGATTATTGGTGTCCCTTCAGAAATCTGTAACTACGAAGATTATACTGAACCTTATGGTAATGATTGCGTCGACATGGGAGGGTATTACCGTTGTTGGGATATTCTTATTCCAGAGGGTTTAACAAACAAAGCGCCGTTGGTACTTGATTTTCATGGTTGGACCGAAAACGTGTCACATCAGCGTTCAATATCCGGATTCGAAGCGCTTGCATAATCGGAGGGTTTTATAGTGGCATGGCCTCATGGGTTGTGTAGTTCCTGGAATGCAGGGCTTCAATGTTGCGCTCCAGCTTCAGATAATAAAATTGATGACATGGGTTTCGTGAGGAAAATGATTGAGCAGTTGGTGAGCAAACATCACATCGATGATAGCCGCATTTATGTAACTGGCCTATCAAATGGCTGTGCCATGACCCGACGAATAGCCAATGAAGCAAGCGATTTAATAACCGCGGCAGCATGTATGTCCCTTCATCTACTGACAGAAACAGATCCTGACTATACTGCTGTGCCAGTGATGACAATTATGGGTACCAATGATGATCTCTATCTCGCGAATGAGGATATGCCTGGAGCTACAGAGAACTTTGAGCGCTGGAAGCAAATGAATAATTGTCAGGGAGCTTACGAGGTGACCTGGAGTTCAGGTGAAAGCGTCACCTGGACATATAAAGATTGTGATAACCAAACTGAAGTAGCGTTGGTGACAATTGATGATGGCGGCCATATGCTGTATCAAAATGAGCAAACCAATATTAACACAACCCAATTGGCCTGGGATTTTATAAAAAAATTTAAAAAATGAGAAAGCTACTACAAGTACTTACGTTGTCATTAATTTTTTTTAGCTGCAACCCGTCGGACAAAAAGGCACAGAAAATGGATGCTGACCAATCGAATAGTCAGCAAGAAAGCAATGAATCTGATTATGAGGAGTTCATGGAAAGGTTGAGGGCAGAGGAGCCATATATTGGTTTTTTTGCTGCCGAGGAAAAATATATAAGTACAATAACGCCTAAATATTTTGAAGCAAGAAAGGTGTGTTTTCAAGGAATCAATAGATCAAAAGAAGAGCCATTTGATTTTGTAGATCCATTTATTGAATTATGCAAAGAGGAGGGGCTTATAAAGCTAAATGAGGAGGAAGCTTGGGAAAATATGTTGACCACATTGAGCTACGAAATGTATCCTAACATGCCTATTTTTAATTTTCTAACAGAACAGGTAATTGAGCACAGAAACCTTACTTACGCAGAATATCCAAATAAAAAATTGGACCTGGATCTGTTTCTTCCCAAAAGACCAATCAAAAAACCAATGCCCGTAGTAGTATGTATTCATGGAGGAGGCTTTGTGGTGAATAAACGAATCTGGTTTGAGCCATTTGCGAAGTATTTGGCTACGAATGGAATGGCTGCGGTAACGATCGATTACCGCAAGCTCACTGCGGTAGAATTAAAGGATATCGTTGGCGATACAAAAGCAGCCATTCGATGGGTGCGCGCCAACGCAGAAAAGTACAACCTTGACCCAGACAAAATTGGCGCAATTGGCGCGTCTGCCGGTGCGTATTTGGTGGCACTTTTAGGAACGACCGGTGAAGTGCCGGAACTCGAAGGAACTGGCGGAAATCCGAATTTCTCTAGTACCATTCAGGCAGTATTCGGTATTGCCACGCCTGCTTTGGGATCAAGTACAAGCCCAGAGCGGATGGCACGGTTCGGTTTCACTAAAGAAGAATTTAATTTGTTATCTCCATACCAAAACATTGACCAATCGTCGGCTCCACTATTTCTCCTTCATGGCACCGAAGATGAAATTGTACCACCAGAGAGCGCTCAAGAATTGCACGACAAATACAAGGAGTTGGGCTTGCATGTCCAATTAGAATGGGTGCCTGATGAGGGACATGGTTTTTATGAAGGGAAGGATTTTGCTATTTTCAGAGCTACTGAATTCTTTATTTCCCGTCTGGCTGAGTAAAATTGAAAGAAATGAAAGGTAGTTATTAGTATGAATAACTTTCTTAATATAGTTAAGAAACTATCTTTTTTTCATTACTTTTGAATTAGGTAATCAATTTTATTTACCCATTCAATTATTTGCACTTACCAATATTCAGATACTAATATGAATTCTATAATTATTCCCTGCTTCAAAAGCCTAATCATATTCACAATGCTGATTTCTTTTCAATTCAGCACGCTAGCTCAGAGTTCTAAAAAACCGACAGCGGTATTTATCACTGGAGGAGATGAGTATCAGTCCAGGGAAAGAATGAAACCCTTCGCTAAAACGCTCGAAAAGGACTATGGTTTCGAGGTAATATACATTAAGGATGACGCACCAGGTGCAGATACGGACCCGGATCATGATCCTAAACCCACAGTTTTGGAGAATGCTGAAAAAATAAGGGATGCTGATTTGATGGTCGTATTTATGCGCTTCAGAAATTGGGAGCCCAAATCACTGGCGCACTTTATGAGTCATTTTGAAGCTGGTAAGCCGGCTGTAGCCATCAGAACAACCACGCATGCATTTTGGAAAGACCGAACCTTTGCCCCCAAATATTTCGGAGGCCATTATAAAACACATTATACCGAACGTATTGTTTGTCAAGTAAATCCTGAACATGCAGAGCACCCCATGGTAAGAGGGGTGGAACGCAAATGGGGCGATGGTGAAGGGCCTTACGTTTCTACTCCGCTTACGGATGGCGCCACACCGGTTGTTTTCTCCTACGGTCATTGGAGGAAACACGAAGAAAGCCCGGGGATTGGAAATGATAGCTATGATTCTCCGAATTACCCTGTAGCCTGGGCATTCAATGACAATGGAGCGAGAAGAGCGATGATCACTTTGGGCAGTTATCGGGTAGGTGACTTAAAAGCTGATTATTTTAAAAACCTCTTTTACAATTCTGTTTTTTGGTCTTTAGGATATGAAGTGCCAGCAGGTGGGGTCTTGTCCGAAGGGAAGGCATTTAAAATGGTCGAAGAAAAAGCACCTTACAAGCCAGAGACTGTCGACATACCTGCTGTTCCAGCATATAAGCTTGAGGAAGATTGGGAGGTACTATTTGATGGCAAAGATTTATCAAAATGGAAGCATTACGATGTTACAATGGCTCCGTCACCTATATTTTTAGATTATAGAGCAAACTCTGAAGGGCCCATCGACTATGCACTGGCACCTGCCAGATGGGAAATAAAAGAGGGAACTACAGTGGCGCGACCTGGTTTCGGCGATATTATAACCAAAGAATATTACAGCAATTATAAACTTCGGTTTGACTACTATATTCCGGAATATCCTGAATGGGTAACCGGTGAATGGAGGGGGAATAGTGGTGTATTCCTTAATGGGTCATGGGAAATATCCATTCTTGATTCATATGGCCAAGAAGCTTCAAACCGATCAAATGGAGCCATTTACAGGGATAAAGCGCCAGATTTTGAAGCATCAAAACCTGCAGGTCAATGGCAAACTTTGGAAATTGAGTTCATGAACGGGTTGGTGACCGTCTTGTTAAATGGTGTAAAAATCCATGATCAGGTAAAAGTTGGCAGACCAACCTTTTTGGGATTTCCGGCAGCGCAATCTTTCGCTGAAATCAGCTTTGACAGTTTCATGGGTGTGGTATCAAAAGGCCCCATCAGATTGCAGGGAGAGAATTCCGAAGTGAGATTTGCCAATGTTGCTATCATGCGACTTTATAATGACGATGACGATTAAATCTAATTCTATTGAAAGGTCACAAAGATTGATCATCTAAATTTCATATTAGGACAACTGAACATACTTATGCAGGCTAAAAAACCTAAGACAACTGCTCTTATATTACTAATAATAGTTCTTGGGCTATTTAACACCTCCGTTTTTGCCCAAGATTCAAGACCACATGTGGTTTTCATCGCAGGAGAGGCAGAGTATGGTGCTTCACCGAGAGATAAATTGATGACTTGAATAAATTAATAGCAAATGAACAATAAATATCCAAAATTACATAATGCTACTTGGCCAGGAGTAGTAGGAAAAGGAGATGACGAACCTTTTTTAAGTCTTGATAAAATGATTGAGTTTACCACGAAAGCAGAGGTAAATGGACGAAAATTTGATGGAGTGGACCTATTTCTTTCAGAGCCACATGTTTCAATAGATTCCACGGATGATCAATTATTTGCCCTTGCCGAACAATTAAAGGGATACGATTTAGTTGCTGGGTCTTTAGTAGCGCCAGTATGGCCCGAGACTGGAGGTGGATCGGCCATGGGAAATGGCGAGGATCGAAAGAATTTTTTAACTCAGGTCCGAAAAGCATGTGTTATTGCGGGTAAACTAAGAGATCTGGGAGTACGACCATATGGAATCATTAGAATAGATTCTGCTTCTGATGTCCAATCATGGAGTAAAGATCCTGAAGGAAATACAAAACGGATTGCTCAGACATTTGGAGAAGCAGCTAAAATCGCTGCTGACTATGGCGAGAAATTGGCTGCGGAGGGCGAGATTTGTTGGGGGGGGATGCATAGTTGGAAATGGATGTTGCGTACGCTTGAACTGGCAGATGCTGGTGATACATTGGGTTTCCAGGCCGATCTGGCGCATTCCATGCTTTATCTATTGGGGTACAATGCCAACGAGCATCGGCTATTGCCCACCGATTTTAATTGGAATGATAGAGATGCCTTCACTTCGGCATATAAAGAAATGACGGATGCACTTCGACCCTGGACAATCGATTTTCATGTCGCGCAAAATGATGGAACTGTTAGAGGACAGGGCTCACATGACAAGACCGGAAAACATTGCTTGGCAGATGATCCAAATGGCAAATTGGATATCCCCTGGGCAGCAGGGTTTTGGTTGAATGAGGATGGTCAGCCACGAAAAAATATTCGTCATATCTGTTGGGATGGTTGCATGTTTCCAAATGAGACACTGAACCAGCAAAAAACCTGGGATACTATCCTTGAAACAATGGTCAAAGTGCAAGACGCACATGGATGGTCGGAATAAATATTAATTGATTATAATCATGAGCAAAATCGTATTAGGAGCAGAAGTTTATACCTGGTTTATGAGTGAGGGTGGCAAAACCTTCGATAACCAGTTGGACCACATGATTGAAGTGGTGGCTGAAGCAGGATTTACCGGCATTGAACCCATGCATTTTTGGATGGGTGATTGGGCGGATCCAGTGAAATTGGCTGAAAAGCTTGATAAACACAATATAGAATTGGCGGGCATAGCATTAGCCTTGGATTGGAATAATCCACATGAAACAGCGGATGAGAAAAGACAGGCCGATAGCGCAATTGATTTGATTAAACACTTCCCAGAGTGCGTGTTGTGCACGGTACAGATGCCCTCCGGGCGGCATGATCTTGAGCAGCGTCGGTTAAACCTGATTGCCAATGTGAATACGGTTTCTAAAAGAGCCGCCGATGTGGGAATAAAGTGTTCTTTCCATCCCAATTCACCTGAAACCTCCACGAATAGGACTGCAGAAGACTACAATGTAATTCTAAATGGTTTAGATCCCTCTGTTACAGGATGGACACCGGATGTCGGTCATATCAAAAATGGCGGGATGGACATTCTGGCCAAAATGGAAGAATATAAATCATTAATCAATCACGTACATTATAAGGACTGGGACGGCGAACCCGAATGGGCTTTAATGGGAAAAGGGAAAATTGACTTTGAGGAGATTACCCAATGGTTGGTAAATGAAAATTATGAAGGTTGGATACTTTGCGAGGATGAAGCAGATGATGCGATTGGAGATCCGGATGGAGTGACTTTACATGATGGGAAGTACTGTCAGGAAAGATTAATGCCCATTATTTTTTGATTAACAAAATAATTGATAACACAAAATACGACTAACTTTGAGAACTATACAATACTATTTCATTGTGGCCACCTTTTTGCTTTTAGGGTTTACCGGTTGCAATCCATCTAATCTTAAATCAGATCAGGTGCTAACTGCTATTTTGGATAAAGATGCTGCGACTATATCTGTGTTCGTAGGTAATAAGAACGAACCGATAGTTGTTCAAAACGCGAGACCAGGTTTTCGCCCTTATTTGCATCCCATTGCAGCACCGGATGGTAAAGGTCTTGTGACAGAATACAGCCCAGGACATCACGCGCATCAGACGGGCCTCTATTGGGGTTTTACAAGAGTGAACGGTCAAAAAATTGGAATAGATAGTCTGATGGAATTCTTTTACGAACCTAAGACCGAAGAGCAAAAAGCCATTAAAGGTCGGGACTATTTTCATAATCCGGGAGAGGATTATTGGAAACGAGTGAGCTTTAATATTATTGATTCAATAGGTGAAAAAGTGAGTTGGCAGACGGTATATTTTATGTTGGATGCAAATGGAGAACCACTGATGAAAGAAACACAGGTTTGGTCCTTAGAATTAAAAAAAGAGGAATATTTACTTGAGTTGGAGTGGAATGGCGAAGCTATCGAAGAAATTGTTATAGGAGAAATGCAGTATGGCGGAATGTTTCTTCGGATGCCATGGAAAGAAGGAATAAAAGGTGAAGTTATTAATTTTGCCAGGCAGAAAAACGAAAACGCAGCAGGTCAGCATGCGTTATGGATGGATGTAGGCATGCAGGTAGAAGGAAGAGATGATCTGGCCCATATCGCCATTTTTGATCATCCCGAGAATAGGGGTTTTCCGCAAACTTGGAGAGTAGATTCACAATTAGGGATTGGACCTAGCCGAGCCATTATGGGTGATTGGAAAATTCCAAAGGGGGAGACAGAAACCATTAAACACGGATTAGTAATTTATACTGGAGCTTTAAATAATTTGGATCTTACAGAAAAATGGAAAGATTATGTAGGAGATAATAATCTCTACGCAACCGCTGGTTTATGGGAAATAGCTCAGGAAGAAGGGTTTAAGGCTAAGTTTCTGACTTCTGATGAGCAAGTAGATGAAATGACTATCACAGATGGATATGAGGTCAATGCTTGGGCGTCAGAGCCGATGATAACTCAACCAATGGCATTCTGTTGGGATGACAAAGGGCGGTTGTGGATTGCTGAAAATAGAGATTATGAGTCACGCGGTAGTGGTTTCTCTGGATCTGGAGACAGTAGAATCCTTATAATTGAAGATACTAATGGTGATGGAAGAGCAGACTCAAGAAAGGTTTTTGCCGAAGGTATTGCATTTCCATCAGCATTAGCAGTGGGTTTTGGTGGTGTATTTGTGGGAGCTCCGCCCAATCTGTTATTTATCCCCGATAGAGATGGAGATGATGTTGCTGAAATGGATGATATTGAGGTAAGATTAACTGGATGGGGCATAAGAGACAGGCATGAGACTATAAATAGCTTTCATTGGGGACCTGATGGTTGGCTTTATGGCTTGGAAGGGTTTGCCACTCCATCAAAAATACGAAGGCCGATAGGAAAGGGTAAAATTTATAAACACAATGAGCCATTCCCTGAAGATTTATTAGAAGCAGATGGCATTGATATTAATGGGGGTGTTTGGAAATACCATCCAACTAAAGACAGATTCGAAGCGGTAGCTCATGGATTCAGTAACCCTTGGGGCATTGATTATAATTCCAAGGGCCAACTCTTTATTAGTGCGTGTGTGATCCCTCATCTTTTTCATGTTGTGCCTGGTGGTATTTATCATAGGCAGGGTGGTCAACATTTTAATTCTTACATTTATGATGATATTAAAACAATAGTTGATCACCGTCATCGATCAGCGCACGGGGGAGCAAGAATTTACATGTCGGATGCATTTCCTCCGATGCAAAATAATCGAATATTTATGGCTAATATTCATGAGCACGCTGTTCTATCTGATATTCTTGTTTCCAGAGGTTCCGGTTTTGTAGCTAAACATGGAGAAGATTTTATGATGGCTAACAATGCACAGTGGATAGGGTTTAGTTTGGAGATAGGTCCTGATGGAGGGCTGTATGTGCTCGACTGGCATGATGCAGATATTTGTGGCACTTCGGTGGCCCATAAGGAGACCGGTAGGATTTTTAGAATAATGCCGCAAAAATCCCATGCTGAAGAATGGGTGGGAAGGTATGATGATTTGGCCAAGTTCTCAGACTTAGAACTTGCTGAACTTCAGCTTAGTCCATCCGATTGGCATGCACGACGTGCTCGAGTCATTCTTCAAGGTCGAGCTGTTAAAGAAGCCATATCTCCTCAGGCAATTGAAAAGTTGATAAATATTTATAAGAATGAAAGTAATTCCGATTTGAGATTACGAGGACTTTGGGCTCTTCACGTTACGCGTTCCTTAAAAGAAAATGATCTGCTAGCGGCTTTAGAAGATTCGGATGAATATATTAGAGCGTGGTCAATTCAGCTACTGGGGGAAGATAAGATTATATCATCAAACGCATTACAAAAGTTTTACACTATGGCCGTTAATGATACGTCTGCTATTGTAAGATTATATTTGGCAGCAGTTTTACAACGCATTCCCATAGATGACCGTTGGGAGATTGTATCTGCTTTAAGCCAAAGGTCTGAGGATAAAAATGATCATAATATACCTAAAATGATATGGTTTGCGATGGAGCCTAATGTCGCTATTGATGTCGAAAGAGGATTAAAAATAGGATTAGAAACTAAAATGCCAATTATTGCCGAGTATATAGCAAGAAGGGTGTTAGATGCCAATGGAATGGAGCAATTGTTGACTGCAATACAAAAACCTTCTGCAAATCAAAAGTATCTATTAAATGGGCTGAGAAACGAAATTGAAAATCGTTCTGACATAAAACCATCAGACAATTGGAAAAAAACCTATGCATTATTGTCTTCCAATGAATCCACAAAAGGTATTGCTATCGAGATTGCTCAGCTTTTTGGTAGTGCAGACGCTGCCAATCAGCTCCTTACCATTCTTGAAGATACCAATGCATTACTTGAAGATAGGCAGAAATCACTAACAGCCTTGGCTAGCCGTGCATGGTCAGGGTTAAAGCCTAAAATATCTGAATTCCTGGATGATCCAGACTTAAGAATTCAGGCGATTAGAGCAATAACTCATTATAAGGATACCGAATTAGGTTGGGATATGTTTGAAAAGTTTGAAAAGTTTAATGAAAAAGAGAAGCTTGAAATTTTATTAGCGTTGTCCTCAAGGAGAGTTTATGCGAATATTTTAACCGAGGCTATTATAGAAGGTTTGATAATGAAGAGTGAAATTCCTGCCCATATAGCTAGGCAGCTAAGACGAGTCATGGGCAATGGATTTGTTGAAGTTTGGGGTCCCATAGACGATATTTCTGCTGATGTTGAGTCTAGTTATAAGCGCTATAAAAAACTTTTAACAGACAAAGAATTGGAAGTTGCAAGTACTATTAACGGTAAAGTAATTTTCACAAAGACTTGTGGGGCTTGTCATCAATTGTACGGTGAAGGAGGCGTTTTAGGCCCCGAATTGACAGGGTCAAACCGATCAAATATTAATTATCTCCTCTCCAATATATTGGAACCTAGTGCCGATATTCAAGACGATTATAAAATGGTAGTTGTCACCACTAGAGATGGTCGAACTTATCTAGGGACAGTTGCCAGTGATACTGATAGACATTTAGTTTTAAATATCTTGGGGCAGGGTAAAGTAAAGATCAACAAGTCAGATATACAATCAAGAGAAGATACGCCTAATTCTATGATGCCTGCTGGGCTCTTAGATAATATGAGTGATCAAGAAATTTTGGATTTGGTCGCTTATTTAAGATCATAAAAAAATATTTATATTGAAATTTAAATAGCTCAAAATCAAATCAAATATTAATAAATAGAAGAAAATAAAAATTATTTGCGATATTCTATATTTCTTTAAAATTTGGTAGAATTTATTTGTAAATATATTTTGTAAGCTCATGACTCGTGTGAAAATCCTTTATTTGAATATAATATTCAGTCAACGCGATTAAATATTGAAATGAAGATAAAAGAACCCTCTAAAAGTGCCGCTGGCCTAAAAGCTGTTTTCCATTCCATGCGTATGGCGTTGAAATCAATGAGCCCTGTAAAAACTTGGAAGGTTCTAGCTCCCTTAAATCAAAAAGGCGGTACCGATTGTCCGGGTTGTGCATGGCCCGATCCTGAT
>Ga0209406_1002243_pt1 | contig 13082 bp, 10 predicted proteins | sample COGITO_mtgs_1204_FD_184808 | JGI IMG/M metagenome (GOLD analysis project Ga0209406, IMG submission 184808) | Pelagic marine microbial communities from North Sea - COGITO_mtgs_120426 (SPAdes) (version 2) | ecosystem: Environmental > Aquatic > Marine > Epipelagic ...
TTTTGTTGATGCAGCTTTTTTACTTCCGTTTTCTGTTTTGGTAATAGAATTTTTGACAACAACGTTTGTCTTAATTTCATTTAGAATAGGGGTTAAAGTATTGTATTTCGAGCTTAAAAATCCGTCAAAAGAAAAATCTATTGTGCTAATATATGGCGCTGGTGGTGCTGGGGTAATTGCGAAAAGATCTATTGATAGAGATGCCGGATCTAAGTTAGGAGTTGGGGGGTTTATTGATGATGATAAAAGGAAAGTCGGTAAAAAGTTAGAAGGTGTTAAAATATTTGACGCAACAAAAGTTCAACAAGTAATTAATGAATTAAAACCGTCTCATTTAATAATATCGACTAAAGCAATTCCAATTAATAGAAAGCGTGAAATAATCGAAATTGGACTTCAAAACAACATGAATATTCTCAACGTACCTCCAATTCAAAAGTGGATAAACGGAGAATTGAGTTTTAAGCAAATTAGAAAAATTGATGTTGAGGATTTATTGGAGCGCTCACCAATAGATATAGACACAAAAAATATATCACAGTTTGTAAAAGGAAAAGTTGTTTTGGTTACTGGTGCAGCAGGGTCAATTGGATCCGAAATATCTAGACAACTGATGCGGTATTCTCCTAGTAAGGTTATATTATTTGACATAGCTGAAACACCACTTTACGAGCTAGATTTCGAATTGCAAAACGGATTACACAAGGCTGATTATGAAATTGTAATTGGAGATGTTCGAAATAAAGCTCGACTAAATAAGGTTTTTAAGACCTTCGCTCCTAAAATTGTTTTTCATGTTGCTGCCTATAAGCACGTTCCACTCATGGAAAACAACCCTTCAGAAAGTGTATATACCAATGTGCTAGGAACAAAAAACCTAGCCGATATATCAATTAAGAATGAAGTTGAAAAATTTGTTTTTATCTCAAGCGATAAGGCTGTAAACCCTACCAATATAATGGGAGCAACGAAGAGAGTGGCAGAGATGTACATTCAGGCATTAAATGAGAATAGTACAACAAAGTTCATTACCACTCGATTTGGTAATGTTTTGGGGTCTAATGGCTCTGTTATACCATTGTTCAAAAAACAGATAAAGAAGGGGGGTCCGATAACTGTTACTCACCCTGATATTACTAGGTATTTTATGACTATTTCAGAGGCTTGTCAACTAGTTTTGCAGGCAGGTACGTTAGGTAAAGGTGGTGAAATATTTGTTTTTGATATGGGAGAGTCGGTTAAGATAGTTGACCTAGCTAAAAAAATGATTCGACTTTCTGGTCTACAGTTAGGAAGAGATATACAAATAGTATACTCTGGATTAAGACCTGGAGAGAAATTATATGAAGAATTGCTAGCTGATAAGGAGAAAACTATGCCCACTCCACATCCAAAAATTACTATAGCAAAGATAAGAACAACTAGTTTGAAGGATGTTGAAGCTGAAATGACTAAGCTTCCTGAGCTTGTCGAAAATAATGATAATGATTCGATTGTAAACAGTTTGAAAAATTTAGTGGAAGAGTATTCTACAGATTTACTAACTGAAACAAAGGAAGAAAGTTGAAAAAGGTAGCCGCATTCGTATACAACAATTGCAAGAATGATGCAAGGGTATTAAAGGAGGCTAAGACTCTTGTTGAAGTTGGGTTTGAAGTGACAATATATGCACTATTAGACAAAGAAACAGAGCCAATTGAATGGCGACACGGAATTCGAATAATTAGAGTTGAGAAACGAGCCTTACATCTAAGATTATTGAGGTTTGTAAATAGAATTGTGAAACCTCGGTTTTGGATTAGTCGATTTTTTAGAATATTCTATGGATTAGCTAGGTCGGCGTATTCGATTATTACAGTTTTTAGGAGTAAAGACAAGAACGAAAATGAAATTCAGGCCAAAGAGTATCGAATCCTGAAAAGAATAAAGAGGGTGTTTTCGGTAAGTAATATTAAAAAAATAAGGGACCAATTACTCGACAATAAGGCAAGGCTAATATTGTATGGTTGGATACTAATTGGTTTTTTTTATTTGTTCATTTTTGGAAAGAATACAATTGCGTTAGTGGTGAAAAGCATGTATGGATTAGTTCGACAAGTTCTGATGTTTTTTCATCGCCCATTATCTTTTCTTGATTACTACTACCGTGTGCACAAGCTAATAAAAAGTGAGGGTTTTGGTTTTTATCATGCTCACGATTTCAATACAGTTCCCATTGCTTTTTACGCAAAAAACAGATATGGAGGCAATTTTATTTATGATTCTCATGAATTGTATGTAGAAAGAAACAAATTACATAAACCGAGTAAAATTTATAAAATTTTACAACGTAAAATAGAAGGTTATTATATCAGAAACTGTGATAGAGTTATAACAGTTGGCCCAAAAATAGCCGAATATATAGCCGAACTTTATAAGGTTGAGGTGCCAGAGGTTATCATGAATGCGCCTTCGATTGATAAGTTTTCTAGCGCGAATGAATCAGATAATATAAGAGATTTAGTAGGAATTGATAAAGATAAAAAGGTGTTGTTGTATACTGGGGCAATAACGTTTAATAGAGGTTTAGAAAATTTGATCCTTAGTATGCAATATTTGCCTGATTATTTTTTAGTAATCTTAGGATATGGTAGAGATAAGTATAAAAGGCAGCTAGAAAATATAGTTGAAGCAAATAATCTTACTGATAGGTTCACATTCTATGGACCAGTTCCTACAGATCAAGTAGCTGCATTTGTTTCTGGATCAGATTTAGGTGTTGCACCGATCCAAAACGCATGTCTGAGTTATTATTTCTGTGCTCCAAATAAAGTATTTGAGTATGTTATTGGAGGAATCCCTGTTATTGGTAGTAATTTCCCAGAATTAGAAAATATTATTGTAAAACATGGAATTGGGTTTACTTTTGACCCAGAGAATCCAGAAGATATTGCTTCTTCGGTGAGTAAAGTTTTTGCCAATAAAGAATCCTACGATATAATGAAGCAAAAGACAGGTGAAGTGGCTAAATTATATAACTGGGAAAATGAATCGAAAAAATTAATCCGAATATACCAGACGTTGAATGATATTTAGTGAGATTAGGGATATAATTAGAAAAAAGGATTTGCTTCGGTATTTGGTATTATCAGAATTACGTGTCCTATATAAAAACAAGGCATTTGGATTTTTATGGGCAGTATTAGATCCATTTTTTTTAATGTTGGTCTATCTATTTTTAATAAAGTTTGTTTTTAACAGAGGAGGTGAATATTACCCAGTATTACTATTCATATCTCTTCTTAGTTTTCGTTGGGTAAGCACGTCTTTATCAACTTCGGTAAAAACGTTAGCAAGTAATGCTAAACTGATACAAAGTATTAATTTCCCAAAGTCTATATTGCCGTTAAGTCGTGTTCTTATTTCATTTGTTAATTTTCTTGCAGGCTTGATAATCGTATTCCCCTTAATGTATTATTTCGGTATTGAATTTTCGATTCAATGGTTTTGGTTGCCTGTCATTGTTTTAATTCAATTTATTTTCACATCGTCAGTATCATTGATAATTGGGGTGGCAGGGTTATATTTTCGGGATTTGCAAAATATATTAATTTTTATTCTCCGTATGTGGGTTTATCTATCACCAGTGTTATACAATTTAGAAGATGTTCCAGAAGAATATAATACGTTGTATCAACTTGTAAATCCATTAGCATCATTGTTTGCATCCTATAAGAATATACTTGTACGAGCAACCACGCCTAGCCCATATTTAATTTATATATTCTTTCTTTCGATTGTGTTAGGAGCAATTGGACTCGCCATTTTTAGAAAAAAAAATAACGATTTCGTTAAAAACTTATAAGATTTTGGGGTTAATCGAAGCTAAAAATATAGGAATAGAATTTAAACTTAGTAGATTCAAATCAAATACGCTCAAAGGTAAAATTGCGGGATTATTCGGCAGAAGTCAAGGAACAGCTCAGAAAACAACTTTCTGGGCGCTTAGAAATGTTAGTTTTTCTATTGAAGAAGGCGATATAATTGGTGTCGTGGGAAGCAATGGCTCAGGAAAAAGTACACTGCTAAGGACGATTGGAGGGATTTATGAGCCAGATGAAGGAGAGATAGTTGTTAATGGACATGTATCCACTTTACTTTCTTTAGGCACTGGCTTTAAACAGGAGTTAAGTGGTTATGAAAATATCATTTTAAATGGTATAATCATGGGGTTTACGAAGAAGGAAATTCTTGAAAAAATAGATGAGATTATTGATTTTTCTGAACTTGATCATTTTATTGATGAACCGGTAAAAAATTATTCTTCTGGAATGACTGCAAGATTAGGCTTTTCGGTTGCTGTAACGCTAAAACGAGACATCATGTTAATTGATGAGATTTTAGGTGTTGGAGATTTTAATTTTAGACAAAAGAGTCAAGCAAAGATGGAAGAGTTGATTAATGAAGGGCGAACATTTATTATCGTTAGTCATAGTTTAGAAACTTTAAAAAAATATGCAAATAAAGTTATATGGATTGAAAAAGGGGATTTAAAAGCTTTTGGAAACCCTACTGAAGTAATAGATAGTTACCGAACTAAGGATTAGGTGGAATATGAAACTAAATTTGTAGTTTTAACTAGTTAATAGAGAATTGTGGATCATAAAGTTTGCCATATTACCACAGTGCACTCGCAGAAAGACGTCAGAATATTTTATAAAGAGTGCTGTTCATTATCGAAGAGCGGTTACAATGTTACGCTGCTTGTTGCAAATGGAAAGTCAGAACTTTGCAATTCGGTACAAATTACAGGAGTGGTTATGCCCTTTAGTTCAAGGCTAGAACGGATTAGAAAAACGTCAAAAGCTTTGTATAAAGAGGCGATAGCTATCAATGCAAGTGTTTATCATTTTCATGACCCTGAATTTTTGCCTTATGCGCTAAAACTTAAGCGGCAAGGTAAAAAGGTAATTTACGATGTTCATGAAGATGTTCCTCGGCAAATACTCGCTAAGTTTTGGATACCAAAGTTACTACGTAAATTAACCTCAATAGTATTTGAAAAATACGAAAATTATGTTGCTTCAAGATTAACAGGAATAATAGCTGCTACACCATTCATTCGAGATAGATTCTTTAAGTTCAACCGAAGAACAATTGACATTAATAATTATCCAATAATAAGAGAATATAACCCAAATATTCACACTAGAGATAAAGAAAGATCGGTTTGTTATGTTGGAGGCTTAGATGAAAACAGAGGAATATCAACGATAATTAATGCGGTTAATAAAACAGATGTTAGGCTTAATTTAGCAGGCGTATATGATCCTGAATCTTATAAGTTAGATTTAGGGAAGCTAAATGGTTGGAAAAATGTTATAGAATATGGATTCGTTGGCCCAACAGAAGTTAGAGAAATACTGAGTCGCTCAATTGCAGGTTTAGTGACCTTGAAACCTCTAGTAAATTATTTAGATTCCCTTCCCGTTAAAATGTTCGAATACATGGAGGCAGGTATTCCGATAATTGCATCTAATTTTCCTTACTGGAGATCAATTTTGGAGGAGTATAATTGTGGCATATGTGTCGACCCACAAAACGAAGAAGAAATAAGAAGTGTAATTCTCGAAATGGTTAATAATCCAGAAAAGTCAGAGAAAATGGGTAGGAATGGACGAGTCGCGATTGAACAAAAGTATAATTGGCGAATAGAAGAGGCCAAATTGGTATCATTTTATGACAAAATAGTGAATGCTTAAAGTTTCGATTATAATACCTTGTAGAAATGAGAAGAGTTACATCGCAAAGTGTATCGATTCAATTTTATCGCAAGATTATCCTCATGAATATTTAGATGTTATAATATGTGATGGCTGCAGTGATGATGGCACACTAACTATTTTGGAAGAATATTGTCAGCAATATCGTAATGTGTGCGTGTTGGTTAATCAGCACAAAACAACTCCACATGCATTAAATATTGGGCTAAAAAAATCGCAGGCCGATGTAAAGATAATCTTGGGTGCTCATTCTGAAATTCATTCTGACTATGTCAATAATTGTATCGCTTGTTTTGACTTGTCTCCTGAGATTGGTTGTGTTGGAGGGGTTCTAAATAATGTGTATGAAGGTAAAACTTCTGCAGCGATTGGATTAGCAATGTCTTCTCCGTTCGGTGTTGGCAATTCCCATTTTCGTACTGGCGCTAAAAATGGATATGTTGATACAGTGGCCTTTGGAGCATATAGAAAAGAGGTATTTGAATCAATCGGTTACTTTGATGAAAATTTGATTAGAAATCAGGATGATGAATTTAATTTCCGACTTTTAAAATCCGGAAGGACTATCTATTTGTCAAATACTATTAGAGCTAATTATTATGTACGTTCTTCATATCGTAAACTAGTGAAACAGTATTACCAATATGGTTACTGGAAAGTGTTTGTAAATAAGAAGCACAGGGTCATAACTTCAATGCGACAACTTATTCCATTTGTTTTTGTGCTGTTTTTATTTTCTCTTCCTTTGTTTGTCTACTTCAAAATCCCAGAAATATTTGGAGCTATTTTGCTTTTTTATGGAGCTTTGGGTATTTACTCTGCAAAAAAAGTAGCAAGCTCATTTTTAAATATTCCGTCAATCGTGTTTACTTTTTTTATACTTCATTTTTCATATGGACTTGGCTATCTAGAGGGTGTTTTTAATTTTTTACTTCTTGGAAGAAATCCAAAAAAGTCTAGTACAATCAGCAGTAGGTAATGTCAAAACAACTAACCAACAAAATAGACTGGTATTTATCCATTTTTTTGATTGGTATTTCTTCTTTATCTTATCTCATACTCCTTTGGGCATGTTTTCGTGGTGTTGAATTAACCGATGAAAGCTTTTATTTAACTGGTTATCAGTCGGGTAAGGGTGGTATATTGTTTGCCTCATTGTTTTGCGAGTTCTATGACGCAATTTTCGGATGGTTAGAAATTTCTCTTGCTGAGGTTAGAATTTTAAGAATTGTTTTGACAGTTAGCTCTTGTTTTTTGCTATGGTGGGGTGTCTCAGAAAAGTTAATGGTTACATCAATCTCCAACCCTATAAAGTGGCTCATATTGTCAACGATACTTAGTGGTTCTGTGATTGGGTTTGCTTGGGGACCTATGGCAATATCATATAATTCCTTTGTCTCAGTTTTTCTCAACGGAATTATTGGATTAGCACTTATCTACAGCAATACAAAGACTATTAGAGCGAAGTCTGCTATCGAATTTTCCATGGGTGTACTACTTACTTTCATATGGATGGTGAAATTTAGTAGCGCAGTTCTGATAATACCTCTTGTTGGCTCTTACTGGCTAATTGAGAATGAATTCAGGATTCCTAAAATAGTTTCATCCTTAAGATTCTTATTTTGCGTTTTGCTGGGTTGCGCCATTGCATTTTTAATGGTTTTTAATGGTTTTGAGGAGTCTTTTGAATCAATCAAAACTTTGCATCAAACAATCGCTGAAAAAATGGGTTCTAGTTATAGTCAATCAAATTTAATTAAAAATTATGTTGATGATGTAGTAAGATTATTGGTAAATAATTGGCTTTCATTATTGGTGATTTTTATACTAGGGCTATCGTATTTATTAATAAAGAATTGGCGCACTTATATAGTATGGTTGGGTTTCATTGTAATCGCAGTTTTCACAGTTTTACATGAATTGTGGATGGGGGGAACTAGCAGAAAATATGAAATATTTACATTTTATTTCCTTTTTCTAATTGGGGCATTATTCGTTGTTAATTTTAAAAAAATTAAAAAAGATGAACTGTTTCTAGCGATTTTTTTAGCCTTTATTCCTTTAGTCGGAGCTGTTGGTTCGAGTAATGGTCTTACAGTACAGGTTTTGTTTTATATGCCTTTCTACCTGTTAGCTTTAATCATATTATTACAACGAGTTGAATATAGATGGCCACGTTTTTTATTAACTACCTTACTCTTGACTATTGCATGTATACAAGGAATAACAGGGAGTGTATTAGATTCTTACAGGCAATGCGAAAGTCTTCTTACAAAAAATATAGTATTAGAAAGTGACGGATTGTTCAAATACCAGCTCGTTGGAAAGGATTTAAGTGTATTAAATGATCAACTTAAGTCGTTAAGGCGTCATAAAGCTAATTACGTTTTTACATTTCGTCACCAAATTGGGGTTACCATTCTTTTAGATAAAATGCCCTATACAACTGATTGGTTCAACGAAAATTACCCTGATGAAATTTGCACAATAATTAGTAAAAGAGATCCTATTGATGAATCAGATTTGTTGTTCATAATTCCAGAAGGGATAAATAACCTTGAAAAGGTTTCAAAATGTCTCAGCTCAAATGGAATTCGTTTTCCTTCGGCTTACGAAAAGATTAAAGAAATTGAATATTATAATTGTGCGAGCAGGTCTATGATCAAGCTGGCGGTATACGAATTCAACAGCGCTAATTAATTTTTTTAAGTTTCTTTGCATTAGAAAGCCACTAAAAAAATATTAGAAATAATTTAAATTAGCCCCATTGACTAGATATAAAATATTAACAGTAGTAGGCGCCAGACCGCAATTTGTTAAAGCAGCAGCATTAAGCAGAGCGCTTGCTAAATACCCAAATATTGAAGAGATAATAGTGCATACCGGCCAGCATTTTGATGAAAATATGAGTGACATATTTTTCGAAGAAATGCAAATACCCAAACCGAAATATAACCTTGACGTGAATAGTGTCGGGCATGGTGCGATGACGGGGAGAATGTTGGAAGGGATTGAAAAATTAATTATTGATGAGAAAATCGACTTGGTATTGGTATATGGAGATACTAATTCCACTATTGCTGGGGCATTGGCAGCTAAAAAGTTGCATGTTAAGATAGCACATGTTGAGGCAGGTTTACGAAGTTTTAATATGGAAATGCCAGAAGAAATTAATCGAATCTTAACAGATAGAATTTCAGATGTGTTGTATTGTCCAACAGACACCGCAGTTAATAATTTGCAGAATGAAGGCTATAATAATTTCGATTGCAAAATCGAGAAATGCGGAGACGTAATGCAAGACGCTGCGTATTTTTATGCAAAATCATCCGAAAAGAGATCTACGGTAATAGAACGGCTAGCGCATGAGAGTTTTATCTTGTGCACAATGCATAGAGCAGAAAACACAGATGATATCAATCGCTTAACAGCTATTGTAAATGCATTAAACCAAATTCATACTGTTACACCAGTTGTTTTGCCCATTCATCCTAGGACAAAAAAAATCATTGAACAGAGCAATCTAAACCTCAAGGTTACGATCATCGACCCAGTAGGGTATTTTGATATGATTGAACTGCTAAAGCATTGCAAACTAGTAATGACGGATAGCGGTGGATTGCAGAAAGAAGCTTTTTTCTTTAAAAAGAATTGCGTCACTATGCGCGACCAAACAGAATGGGTAGAATTAATTGAAAATAATGTGAATGTTTTGGTTGGTGCTAATAAGGATAAAATCATCAATGGATATACGCACATGATGAAAGCTCAAAGTAATTTTGAAATAGATTTATATGGAAATGGTCATGCCGCGGAAAAAATTGCCTTATCTATTAGTAAAATGAGTTAATGCTGCAACAAGCAAAACACGCACAAATACAGTTCTACCTATTTGGTACTTTGGTTTTTGCGCTTCCAGTTTATTATCCTTTTTCATCATTAATTTTAATATTACTTACATTTAATTTTTTAGCTAGTGGCAATTGGGCCGAAAAATGGGCAAGATTAGTCGCAAGTAAACTAAGTTGGGTTTTTCTATTCTGTTATTTTGTTTTAATGCTGGGCTTGGCTATTACAAGTAACAAATCAGTTGGATATTTTGACATGGAAACTAAACTTCCCTTGTTGGTTGCCCCATTGGTGATTTTAACGACTCGGTTTACCGTTATTCAAATAAGAACGCTCGGAAAGTTATTTATAGCGGGCAGCTTAGTCTCTATGCTATTGTTTTTAATACTATCAGTCTATAATTTTCTTCTTTCGGGTGATTATAATACATTTTTTTATGCAAAACTTTCACATTGGATTCACCCGGGGTATTATTCTATTTACCTCAATTTTGTATTGGCCATTTTGGTGAGGTATTTAACACTGAATTGGTTGGAAATATCAACACAGAAAAAGCTAATTATAGGCGCATTAATTGTTTTTGTGGCGGTTTTTGTTTTTATGTTGCTTGCTAAGGTAGGTGTGTTAATTCTATTTGGAATCATGTTTTGGGGGTTGGCTTACCTAACTATAAAACATAAAAGATGGAAAGTTTCTGTTGTTTTTTTAATCTTAATATTTGGTTTGAATACAATGATTCTTCTGGTTAACGATTTACCCAAGAGAAGACTTGAAGCATTCTATACAGAATTAATACAATCCGATAATAGTAGTATAGCTAATTCATCTAATCGATCTGTTTTGTGGCAAGCTTCTCTTGGTGTTATCGAGAAAAATTGGTTGACTGGCGTTGGAGCAGGCGATGGCATTGATGAACTCGTGAAGGAATATGATAGGCGAGGTATGGAAAAAGCAGCTCGTAAGAGGCTAAATTCACACAATCAACTAATTCAATCTCTATTAGATAGCGGAATATTTGGTGGAATAGCAACATTACTGTTGTTTCTTATTCCAGCTTGGCAGAGTGTAAAAATTAAAAATACGCTTAATTTAATATTTCTGTTTTCCTTTGGAACATTTTGCATTATCGAGTCAGCTTTTGAAACTCAAGCGGGAATCGTTTTTTTTACCTGCATTAGCCTTCTTTTTTATGAGCATCCGATAAAAATAAAAGATGCATTAAAAGAAAATAAAGATAATTTTACAAGATGATTCCCTTTTCACCGCCTCGTGTTGACCAAAAGATAATTGACGAAGTAGTTGATACACTTCAGTCTGGATGGTGGACCACTGGACCAAAAACAAAACGATTCGAAAAGGAGTTAACCAAATATTGCGGAAATAGAACTACCGTTGCAGTAAGTTCAGCTACAGCAGGACTAGAACTAATGCTACGCTGGTTCGGAGTTAAAGAAGGAGATGAGGTTATTATCCCTGCCTATACCTATTCTGCAACAGCGAATGTAGTCTGTCATTTGGGCGCAATTCCTGTGATGGTAGATACGCAGCATGATTTTAATATTTCTCCAAAAGAAATTGCAAAATTTATTACCATCAAAACAAAGGTTATTATACCTGTTGATATTGCTGGATTTCCTTGCGATTACGATGAAATAAAACAAATAATAGAAGAGCAAAAAGATAAGTTTGTACCAAACGGCCCAGAACAACTAAAACTAGGAAGAATATTATTGTTGGCTGATGCCGCCCACTCTGTTGGTGCTAGGTATAAAGGTTCAATGTCTGGTGCGATTGCAGATGTGTCCGTATTCTCTTTTCATGCAGTAAAGAACCTTGCTACGGCAGAAGGAGGAGCCATTGCGATAAATTTACCAGAACAATTCGATCGAAAAGAAATATACAAGTACTTGTGTATGTTATCCCTTCATGGTCAGAGTAAAGATGCGCTCGCTAAAACCGAAAAAGGAGGCTGGCGTTATGATATTATTGAACCAGGATATAAATGCAACATGACCGATATTCAAGCATCTATTGGCTTGGTAGAGCTTGAGCGATATGAAGAAGACACATTAAAAAGACGAAAAGAAATATTTGACAGGTATTCGGTCACATTATCTAAGTATGCATGGGCAGATATTCCTGTTGCAGAAACTGAAGAAAAACAATCATCATATCATATTTATATGTTACGTCTAAACAATTTTGTTGAGTTGCAACGAGATCAGGTAATTCAAGAAATATTTGATAAAGATGTTTCAGTTAATGTTCATTTTCAGCCATTACCTCTTTTAACAGCTTATAAAAGCAGGGAATATAAAATGGAAGATTATCCTAGGTCATTTGATAATTATCAACGCGAGATTACTTTACCATTATATTATGCGTTAACAAATCAACAAGTTGACCAGGTTATTAAAGTCGTTGTTGCCAGTGTTGAAAACGTATTAAATTCATAAACTTGTTGAAGAGACTTTTTGATATTATATTTTCTCTTATTGTATTACTCACTTTTTTACCTGTATTTATTGTTGTCGCTGTTCTCATTGGAGTTGATTCCAAAGGAGGTGTTTTCTTCAAACAAATTCGTGTTGGAAAAAACAATGTCGATTTTTTCCTATATAAATTTCGTACAATGTCAGTGGGGTCAGACAAGAAAGGGGAAATTACCATTGGCAATAACGATAGTAGAATTACAAAAGTAGGGTCGGTATTACGGAAGTATAAGCTAGATGAATTTCCACAGCTCCTTAATATACTAAATGGAGAAATGAGTATTGTTGGGCCTCGGCCAGAAGTGAGAAAATATGTTGAACTTTACACAAAAGAACAGCTCAATGTATTGTCGGTTAAACCAGGATTAACGGATTATGCCTCTTTGGAATATATTAACGAGAGCGAAATATTAGGTAATTCTGAAGACCCAAATCAAACTTATATTAATGAAATAATGCCTATTAAGCTAAAACTTAACCTGAGATATATTTCGAAGATTAGTTTTATTACAGATCTCAGTCTTATTTTTAAAACCATTATCCGAATTCTAGCGAAATAATTGTCTATAATTTTTCTAATTCTTTCAATGTCTTTTTTGCTCTCGATTTAATTGCTGCACTGCCATATGGCAATAGCTCGGTTATTACTATTTTTAGCTCGTTTTTAAGATCCGGTTCCTTTTTAGATATGTTTAAAAGTATAGTCATTGAGAACACCCTAGTGGCAATTGGTTCACTTTCAGATTGCAGATATTTAAAGCATTTAACTACTAGTAAGCCCATCAGAGCTTCAGGCACATCAATATTTCCAAGAATTCGCAAGGTATTTCGTTTAACCGCATCATGAGCGTTAGGATTCAGCATGTCGATCATTTTACTTAGATATGGGTAAACCAAATTATAGTCTGCAACAGCACAATGTGCCAAAGCCCAAGATGCTCTTTGAGTAACTATATAGGGACCATCAAAATAGGCCTGG
>Ga0209406_1002256_pt1 | contig 13052 bp, 10 predicted proteins | sample COGITO_mtgs_1204_FD_184808 | JGI IMG/M metagenome (GOLD analysis project Ga0209406, IMG submission 184808) | Pelagic marine microbial communities from North Sea - COGITO_mtgs_120426 (SPAdes) (version 2) | ecosystem: Environmental > Aquatic > Marine > Epipelagic ...
GGAGCGACGCAATCCCCCCATTGGTTCAAATCATCAGTTAGCGCTTGAAATGACCCGCGTGCTCGCAGCGATCGGTGGGGTGACCGCTGTCGTCTTATCCATAGCGGGACTATTCATTTTTGACTCTGTTTCTAGCATCTCTGTGGCTTTCGCTATTTTCGTCGCTGTGTGCCTGTTGCTTTGGTGGTGGCATTGGCAGCGTATCCCGACGCGGTTCAACCGCAGGTTTGTATTACTGGCTTTACTCATTATAGAAGGGCGATTTGTCGCCGGCTGGCTACTCAGCCCGCCAACCGATGTACCCCCCGCTGTTTTAACTGGACTAGTTTATATCCCTTTAGTGTTATTCATTGTCGCCCTGTTTGAAGGCCGTCGACGGGGCATCTTCATTGGCATGATGTCTGCCGCCATCATGGGCGCATCGGTCGTTATCGGGAGTCAACGACCAGAAATGCAGAGCATTCATTTTAATGACTGGCGATTGGGTATCGTGATATCGCTATGCTTAGGTGCCTACACATTTTATCTGGCAAAGTTTTCAGATCAGCAACGGGCCTTAGAAGATTCAGCACTTCAATTAACGCTCCTTGAAAGAGAGGCCAATACCGACAAGTTGACCCGACTGCTGAACCGACGAGGGCTAGACGTGATCGTGACTAACTGGACTGTTGCGGGACAACAATTTGGTATTTTACTGTTAGATATTGATCATTTTAAGCAAGTGAATGACACCTACGGTCACGACGTGGGTGATAAAGCCTTGCGTATCATAAGCGATACCCTCAGAGCCACCGCCCGGGATGACGACGTTTTAGTACGCTGGGGGGGCGAGGAACTTATGGTGATTACACGCAGCGCGGAAAAAACCGCGTTGACTGGCTTTGCCGAGCGTCTCAGGCGCGCTGTCAGTGAAATCAATGACCCTAACATACCACCAATAACCGTCAGCATCGGTGTCAGCCGGTCAGCTGTCGGCGAAGACTTTGAAGACATTATTGTCGTCAGAGCAGATAAGGCCCTTTACGCGGCCAAAGAGTCAGGCAGAAATGCAGTGAAAACACGTTGGCCCTGAACAACAGGGCGATCGCCACTAGACGGGTTTAGGGTTACCAAGCCGATGCCACGCGGGCGAAAATCAGCATCAGCTGGCTAAAAAATGGTTGGCCAAGAACCTCGGTTTGCAACGGAGCGGACCACTCAACATCAGATGGGCGGCCGCGGTGCGTTTTATAGCGTTAAGCGCAGGAACGCACTAGCGTAGTCGGTACGTGGCCAGTGCACTAGACTAATTTGAGATTCTGGAGCCCAAAGACTCCGTGCAAGGGAAAGAACTGAAAGCCTAGAGCATTTCCTTGAGTGCTGGTTTTGTTACCTTACCCATGGCATTCCTTGGCAAGGCATCTATGAGGACTAGCGATTTCGGGATTTTGTAAGATGACATTTTGCCATCACACCATTCTTTTAAGGCCTCATACTCTAGGGTAGTGCCTGCTTTGACTGCAATAAATGCGGTAACTGCTTCACCCCAGGTATCGTCGGCCACACCGATTACTGCGACTTCTGCAATATCGTCATGGGTAAGCAGCACGCCCTCAATTTCAAGTGCAGAAAGTTTGTACCCACCCGTTTTTATGATGTCGACAGAAGATCGGCCCATTATCCGATAATAATGATCTTCGAGTACCGCGACATCACCAGTGCAAAACCAGCCATCCCTAAAACTTTCTTTGGTAGCGGTTGCGTTATTCCAGTACTCCAGGAAAACATTTTCACCCTTAATACGAATCTCTCCAGCGACGGCTTCTTCCGTAATAGGGCTGTCATATTCATCGAACAATTTACATTCAACTCCTGGTAATGCCTGCCCCACAGCACCAGCTCGGCGTTCGCCGTGATAAGGGTTAGAGATACCCATGCCAATTTCGGTCATGCCGTAACGTTCTAATAAAACTTGCCCAGTTAAGTCCTGCCATTGGTTAAACAGCTTCACTGGACAGGCAGCAGATCCAGATATGTTAAGACGCATAGCCTTAAACCCATCACAGATTTGTCGTACTTCCGCGGGATCAATAGTGTCGAAATATTGAATCAGCTTTACATAGATTGTGGGCACGGCCATAAACACATTGTAAGTACCAGCAGCGATCTGACTGGACAATGTTGGGACATCAAATTTGGCAAACAAGTGGACTGTAGCTCCGGCCCATAGGCCGCAGCTCAAAATATTAATAATTCCATGAACATGATGCAGTGGTAAAAACAAAGGAATGACGTCATCCTCAGACCATTCCCATGCATCAATCAGCGTAGTTATCTGCGCTCGAATAGTTTTGTGAGTGCTAACTACCCCTTTGGGTTTATTAGTTGTACCTGATGTAAACAACATCATAGCTCTTCGATCGAGTGATAATTCCGGAAGAGGCACAAGCTCATCTACCAACACATCGTCGACAGAGACCAGCTCAATATTGAGAGACGCACACACATTTTTCAGTGATTCTTGATATTCAGGATTAGCGACCAGGCGAGTGACACTGGCGCAGCTGAGATAGTGATCCAGCTCGGACACAGCAGAGGCCACATTTAGCGGAACTGCAATGCCACCCGCTCGCCACACACCCTGCATGGTGGCGACATAATCAAGGCTTGCCGGCATAAAGAATGCAATTCGTTCCTCTTGCAGATCATCTTTATCTGCAAGCAGTCCACTGGCGAAACGATTAATACGGGCATTCACTTCGCTGTAAGTGTAGGTATTTTCACCTTCAACCAAAGCGATGCGTTCACTGTGATTGTGTAGATAAGGGAAAGGGATTTCTGACACTATGCGTTCCGTTATTCTTTTCATTTTCAAAGTTTAACTTTCTAGTAAAATGCACTGACAATAAAATACAGAATGGATGGACCTAACAGACATCCTACGCCAGTGTAAAACGTCGCCGTCATTGCACCATAAGGCACTAGCTTTGGATCAGTTGCGGCTAGCCCGGCAGCAACACCGCTGGTCGTACCCATAAGCCCGCCGAACACCATAGCAGATTGCGGATTATCCAAGCCAATATGTTTGGCGACCAAAGGGGTGCCGATCATAACCACTATCGATTTCACCAATCCAGCTGCAACGCTCAGTGTAATCACAGCATCGCTTGCGCCAATTGCTTCCCCGGTGACCGGACCGACGATATAGGTGACAGCACCGGCGCCAATAGTTGTAATGTCAGCTGCGTCGGTATAGCCAAACATTATGGCAATCACTGCGCCGACTACAAACGACACAATGACACCGGCAAAAATGGAGACTACGCCGGCAATGCCAGCCTTTTTAAGTTCACTCAGGTGTACACCGAACGCGGTTGCCACGATGGCAAAGTCGCGCATCATCCCGCCACCCATAAGTCCAATTCCGCCCAGCAATGCTACATCGGCTACACCCGCATTGCCGCCGGTAGTAACTCCACCGAAATAAGCGGCAAGCAAACCCAGCGCGATTGCAATGGCAGAGCCATGAATGCGCCCATGGGTGAGCTTGTCAGCGAAGAAATAAGAAACCCAAATAGTTACGCCAATAACGGCAAATGCAACGATTACATTATTCCGAACAAAGACGGTTTCAATCAGTTCCATTACGCCGCTCCCTGTTCTTCTTGATCTGCAGAAGCAGGGCCCTTGCCCATTTTGCTGAGGATAGGTACCAGCGCAAAACTCACCGCTACCGCCGCAACGCCGGCCAGCAGCGCCAGAACCCCCCCGTCCACCGCGGCGGCTACATTTTGTCGAGCGGCCATGGCGACGACGATCGGAATATACATCGCGCTCCAGAATGTAATGCCACCACCAGCCGCGCCTTCCGTGAGCGTCTTAAATTTCTCGGAGTTGCTCGCAAAAACCAGGAACAGCATTGCGATACCTACACCGCCCACGTTGGCATCCACCCTGAGAGCTACTCCAAGCGCTTCACCTATTACCATGCCTAATAGTAGGCAGCCTGAAAGAAGCGCTACGCCATAAACCATCATTATTTTTATTCCTTTTCGTGTTATGGATCGTCTAGCCGTCTTGTTTTGCGCTGACCAAGACGGGCGAGGGCGTCTACTCTCATTAGGGCTTTTATATTTCCTATACTGCAAACATCTCAGACAACCATTTTTCCTCGACCGATCCTTAATGTTCTCTCGACCGACCCTTACGTGAAAACGCCATCACCGTAAACAAGCCCAAAGTTAACGCCGTCGCTCATGTGCCAAACTGCGCACAGATACTGCACAACTCCTTAGTAAAGGTCTGAATTTGTATAGGCTTGGTGAGATAGTAGTCACAGCCAGCGGCCAAGCAGCGATCGATATCATCGGCGCGCGCAAAAGCTGTTAACGCTACAATAGGTATATCCTGTCGCAACCGCTTAATGTGACCCGCTGCCTCGTAACCATCCATAATAGGCATCTGCATATCCATCAATATGAGATCAGGGGGCCTGCCCGCATCGACCTGCTCTTCAAACCAACGTACGCCAGACTTACCGTTAGTACAAAAGGTCACTAGTGCACCCGCCGCACCGAGAACAACCTCAAGTAAGGAGGTGATGGAAACGCTGTCCTCACACACTAAAATTCTTAGATCACACAAATCTTGAGTGCGATCGGCTGATGTTTCCGTCGTGACTTGACAAGAGTTGACCGAGAGTGGATTAGCCCTCTGCTGCTCGGTCCAAGAGATATCAGCAGGCACCTCAACCGGCAGTGTGAGTGTAAATGAAGAGCCTGTACCTCGCTCTGATGACACCACAATGTCACCCTTGAGGACATGAGCTATCTCGCGGGAGAGCGCAAGTCCAAGTCCAGTGCCCTCGATACCCGCCATTTGGTGTGTATTGTGTACCCGGTTAAAGGGTAAAAATAAATTATCCAGTTGCATCGGATCAATGCCAATACCCGTATCTGACACCACCAAGGACAACACAGCATCAGTACCTCTGAGCTCTGTCGAGAGGGTCACCGTAACGCCACCCTGCTCAGTATATTTGACCGCATTGCTGACCAGATTGACAATAATTCCTTTGAACCTGACACGATCCATAATAATAGCGTCGGGTAACAGCCCCGTTAGAACCGTCTCAAGACGCAAATTTTTCGCGTCTGCGCGCGCTTTAAGGCTATCGACAGACTCCGTAACCGCCTCGACCAGAGAGACCGTCTCAAAATGTAAGGACACTTCGCCAGTCTCTACGGCCGACATATCAAGCACGTTACCCACAAGGTCCTGCAGATAGCGGGCATTTTGGGTTAGCTGGTTTCGCCATTGCTCTCGATTCTGTCTGTCCAGGTCATCTCTAGAGAGCAAGTCAGCAAACCCTACAATGGCGGTCATTGGCGTCCGTATTTCATGACTCATGTTGGCAAGAAAGTGGGTTTTCGCGACTGACGCCGCTTCGGCCGCTTGTCGCGCTTCACGCAGCTCTTCGGCTTGCTCCTCCAACTCAGACCGTGCCTGCTCGAGGTACTGAACGGTTTTCTCCAACCGCTCCATCGCCAACGCCGTGTCAATGCGCGTAGAGGCTAATGAGGCAATAGTGGTGAAGAGGCGCACATCTTCGTCAGAGAAAAAGTTCGCCGCGTGGTGCTCTGAGTCAAGCACTCCAATGATACGCCCCTGATGGCTAATCGGTACGGCTAACTCCGACAGCCTAAAATCATCATCCTCAATGTAACGAGGATCAAGGCGAGCATCATCAATACGTTGCATCTCACCGGTTCGTGCGACGTGCCCAACAATGCCGTCACCCACTGGAATGGTAATCTGATTATAGATTTCTCGATCTACTGGATTTTTAGGGCCATGAGCTGCCACCTGCTTCAAGTGAACGCCATCGTCCCCTATGAGGTACACCACACAATCCTCAAAGCCAAGCTCGGCGATCGCTGTTTTCGCGATGTTCCAAACAATATCCTCGAGTTTTTCTAGGCTCGACTGGCGCAGCGTGAATTGATGAAGAATATCCAAATAGCGATTTCTTGCGATTTCATCACTCGCGGTGTTATCACTTCCCAAGCCATCACTCATATTGTGACAACTTGAGCGCAGGCCAAATACCCACCACAGCGCTCTACACCACGCCATCGCAGTTTAAAGCCCGCTGTCTGCAAGATGCTACTCATCAGGAACGGCTCGTGCTCCTAGCCCTACCAAATCCATGCCGCTCCCTGTTCTTCTTGATCTTCAGAAGCAGGGCCCTTGCCCATTTTGCTGAGGATAGGTCCCAGCGCAAAACTCAACGCTACCGCCACAACGCCGGCCAGCAGCGCCAGAACCCGCCCATTCACCCTGCGAGCTACTCCAAGCGCTTCACCTATTACCATGCCTAATAGTAGGCAGCCTGAAAGAAGCGCTACGCCATAAACCATCATTATTTTTATTCCTTTTCGTGTTATGGATCGTCTATTCGTCTTGTTTTGCGCTGACCAAGACGGGCGGGCACGGCTGATGATATGACGCAGGCGACGTCAGTGCAATTTCCGTTGGAAAACAGCGGTATTTTTTAGGCCATTGATACACCACGAGTTTACTGCTGACCCTACGGCAGGGGCAGGGGCAGGGAAACACATCGAGCGCGAGGAACCTTCCTTGGCTGCTAATGCCTCAGCTAATACCGTCATCATCAGTCAGCCGTGGCACCCTTACTATCTAAGGCATGCGAGCAGGCGCGCAGGTCTTGGGTTGCATTGTAAGGTATTGGATCCACACTTCCCTCCGGCACAACGGCAACATCTTGCCATCCTCCAACACCCATAACGAACTGTCCTACGGGATGCTGCGCTTAACAGCGGTCTCCCGGGTTGGCTAGGATTTTGGGCCAAAGTGGCTGTATACCCTACTGTTAGCGTGTTGTTCGCCGGTTGATCCGGCTTGAAAGAGGTCGAGTTCAACCCCCTTGTCTTCGCCCTGACTGGGGGCCTTTAAAAACAATCAACATTGTTTGTAATCCCCTCGCAGTTGTGCGACCATTCCCGAGGAGTACAGCTCTGCAAGACAAAACAGCTCCCAGCTCGGTAAAGAGCGGACGCGTAATAATACTAAGGAGATCCAGCTATGCGACTGAATAAACACCCCAGTTTCCCCGTGAATAAAAGGTATACATCGTTGGCGGCTGCAGTAGCCACGGCCAGTGTGTTTGGCGGCTTACCTCAGGTATCCCTTGGACAAGAATCAGCAAGCCTCATTGAAGAGGTGGTGGTGACCGCGAGAAAGCGCGAAGAATCGCTGCAGAATGTTCCAGTTGCTGTGACCGCACTGTCGCCGACTCAAATAGAACAAAGCGGTGTGCAAACCCTCATTGATGTCGCCAAATTAGTACCAAACGTTGAGCTACACCAAGTGACACAGTCGGGAGCGGCGCTTGGTGCTTCCATTCGGGGTATGGCCTTTGATGACCTAGAAAAGAGTTACGAGCCTACCGTGGGTATCTCCGTCGATGGCGTGTTTATGGCCTCAAACGCAGGTGCTGTTGTCGATTTCTTTGACATAGAGGGTGTAGAGGTCTTGCGAGGACCCCAGGGCACACTTTTTGGTCGTAACACCATTGCGGGTGTTGTAAACATCAAGCGAACGCAGCCTACAGGTGAGTTTGGTGTGAAGCTTGAGGGAACGTTTGCAGACCACGATCGTCAAGACCTTAAAGGCGTTGTCAATGTGCCTCTCGGTGAGAAGGGAGGGGTCAAATTTTCATATCGCGATCTAGAGATGGACTCTCATCTTTACAACACCACCAATAATGAGCGGCCTTACAACCGTGACTCTCAGGTTTGGAGTGCTGCTATTCGCTATGACTTCACTGACAATTTAACGGCCACACTCACCTATGACGACTACGAGCACTGGACTCAACCTCCCGATGTCGTGGCTTCAGGCACCACCGACAGTGTCTTCTGTTCCCTAGCTGGCTTGGGTTTGCCCTTTGGTGGCGCCTGTAACGAAAATTCTGCCGCGCTTTCCGAGGAGAATGGCTATAAAACCTCCAACGCCTCTGAGCAGATCCGCAGCTTCATGTGGGGTGATAACTTAACCCTGAATGCACAGTACTCAGGTGATGGTTTTGACGTTAAGTACATCTTCGGAAGAATGGCCTTTGAAGAGGAGGCTTACTTCAATTCCTGGGGTGCTCCCCAACCGCTGTTCGAAGTGCTTCGTCAGCAAGATTATGAGCAAAACTCTCACGAGTTGCAGTTCCTGTCTGACTGGGATGGCTCTCTTAACGTCGTTGCCGGGGTCTATTATCTTGAGACGGAAGCCTTCATTACTTCCGGTCCCCGCTCCAACTTCCAAACCACGCAGGATGCCGATGCACTGGCCCTGTTTGGCGAACTTAACTATGCCATCAATGATCTTTGGACAGTGACGGCGGGCCTACGTTGGACTGACGAGAACAAAGATTTGGATAACCGGCAGTATGCGAGCTCTCCCGATCGGCTAGCTGGGGCACCTATCGCCAATCAGCTTACACCGAGCTACGAAGACTCGAATGTCACTTACCGATTTGTGTTGCAGCGTGAGCTGGATGTGGGCATGGCCTATTTGTCTTACGCAACGGGCTACCGCGCCGGCGGTTTTAATAGCCGGGGCAACAATGAGGCTACGGTTGGTCCTTACGATCCCGAGGAAGTGGGTAGCTGGGAATTGGGTATTCGTACGCAGCCCACCGATCGATTGCAGCTAAACCTGACCGGGTTCTATGCCACTTATGAAGATAAGCAGCAGTTTGTGGTTACGGACGGTTCGCAGTGTGGCCAAGATGCAACGCAAACTTGCACGTTCATTCGCAACGCCGCAGAGACCACCAACCAAGGCATTGAATTCGAAGGAGTTTGGGTGCCCACGGATAGTCTGAATATCAGAGCTACCTACGGTTATCTCGATACCGAGTTCGATAAGTATGACTTCGGTGGTGTTGATATTTCTGACCAAGCTCAGGTGATTTATGCGCCAGAGCATACCTTGAGCCTGATGGCAGACCACACGTCATCGGTACTTGGTGGCACACTGGTTCTATCAGGAACCTGGAGCTACCGGAGCGACCTCTGGGGCGCTGCGGAATTCGCCTTCTACAACTACGATACAGGTCCTGACATCAATATTGATTCCCACGATCAGCTCGACCTGAGCGCTACTTATCTTCGTGACCTACCACAAGGTACACTGAAGTTAATGGTCTACGGCACTGATGTTCTCGAGGGTGACGGCCGCATTGCACGAGCCTATGATGCGGGCGCCTTCGCATGGCAGGAGCTAGTACCAGGCCGTCAGGTGGGTGTGACTATCGGATACGAGTTCTGAGGCTCAAGTGTTGTAAGAAGCCACCTTCGGGTGGCTTTTTTTTTGCAAAAACTATTGACGGTCGACACGTAGCCCTCCGGGGGGTACCGACACATTAACGGGCCGATTACAGTAGCATCTGCCAACGCATACCTTTACCCGACCCCGCTTTCCTCCAGAAATCGTCAGCTGCGCGGTGTGGCTCTGCTATCGATTCTATCTCAGCCATCGAGATATCAAAGATCTCCTCGCTGAGCGTGGCACCACTGTCAGCCACAAGGCGATACGCCTCCAGTCTGTAACATGCGGCGCTCCACGCTCGAAAATTGAAGCTTCAGCACCGAGGCTAATGGTCGTCTGTGGGTCTCCCAGCCATGACCGGTGGGGATGATCCGTTAGCTAGTCGATATACTCAACGGTCGCCTTAACCCGGCGGTCGACTACCAGCTTTAGAATTTCCGGGCGGGCGTAGTGACCGGTACCGTCCAACCATACTTTCGCGCCATGAATTTCATCGAGATCTACCTCGGCCGCCAGCAGTATCTCTTCGCTGCCGGTATGCGGTCCCGCCACACTGGGCGCGAAGGGGTGAATGATGGCACTCCAACCGCCCCCGGTTGTCAGGAATTCCTGCGGGCCTGCCTCTTTCTCAAGAAAATCGAGCGTACCCTGATCGACAGGGCTGGCAGCCGACACCACAAAGCTTCCACCCGTAAACGCATGGTTGCGCATCATGGCCTCTATTTGCAGATCGGCAAGAGTTTCGAAGCCCGCCATGGTCGACAGGCTCGGCCAAAGCGCGGCGTGTACTTCAGCTTGAAGATCGATCATCGATTGACGCGCCAAGTTCATCGTGTGCTCCCAGCAGCATAATGCGCTTACTCGACCCACCGGCATCTGCGGTGCAATCAGGGTAGAACCGTCGCCCTGCCCCCAGATGTAGCGCTCGGCGTAGGTCGGCTGCAGTTTCCGATGCACGCCCACAACGCCCTCTTCCGGGGCAATGAAAATGGCGCTGTTATGACAGGTGCGGCCCTCGACGCGGCGTTCACTGGCGCCCATGACGACGGAAACATTTGCATCACGACAGGCCGCTACTAGCAGCGCGACCTCAGGGCCGTCCACAGTGACAGATTCCTGCTGATAACGGGTGTTCAAGCTCGTTTGCAGCAGTGGCGCATAGCAGTTGATCCAGTAGGGAAACCCCGGCAGAAACACCTCGGGGAAGACCACCAGGTTCACCTCTTCGCGTCCCGCTTTTTTGATCCATTCGACGGCTTTCTCCGCACTGGCCATTGCATCCATAAATACCGGTGCCACGTGGGCGGCAGCAAGTTTTACCTGTCTAGTCATGAGACACCCCCCAGCGGGTATAAAGCCGTTGATTAATAGTCGAGTGATATGGGTTAGATTGACAGCTTTTTTTTCGGTATGCGTTTACTGCAGACTACCACCATAACAGCCATGCAAAGCATCAAGAGAGGTTGTCTACTCTCAATAGGGCCCACAAACAGGCGCGACCCAGTCTGAGCTGCTTTGGCGCGCAGCGATAGAAGCGTATATCCTGGACCTTGAGCCTGAGAGCCCTGAAAGCAAAGAGCGCGTCGCTGGCCTGACCGGTATCCTCCTGAATTCCATTCCCTAACTAGCCATACGTCGACACACCATATGGCGCCGACGGTGTCGAAGTAGGCCCGAAGGGTTGGGGCGGCCGGAATGATGGCCCTACCCGCTTTGCGTCGGAATGCCGCTGTTTTGGAAACCTGTTCCTGAAACCACAGGCAAATTAATAAAACAAATGCTACTGGTTCCATAATTAGAGACCGCCATGACACCCTCTGGAGAAACCGCAATACCATGGGGGAATGAGAGTCCTTTCATTTTTAGCTGATAAATTGGCCGGGATTTTTTATCACCGTTGCTCTCGACACCAAGTGCCGCGTCCCCATTTACAAGCGACAGACCTAAAACTCGGTCAGCGTATTGGTCATTGATCCACAAAATATTTTCAAAAATGACCGCTGCATCGGCGTGTACATTCTCTAACTCAGAAAACAGCGCCCAAGTGGTGCTACCAGCTGATAATGTATAAACCCTTAATTTCACTGGGCTGTAAGCAGCACGCTTCGGATTATCAGATACTGCTATCGCGTAGGCGGCTCCAGTCGCTTTATCGAAGCAAACGTGTCTGCAACCCCATGGCTTAGGTAAGCGCCAGCACTGCCCACCATCAATTTCAATGCGCGGATCCCTTCCGGTATGGAGTGCCAGCCATAGTCGCCCATCTGAATCGTAGCTAACACCGTGGCAGAAGGTCTCTCGGTTATCCCACTGTGTACTCAATCTTTCAAACTTAGGTATCGCATTAAAGATAAGTCGCAGCTTTGTATAGTTAGCGTGCCAACAACCTGACACCGCCACCTCCCATATGTCTTTACCCGTCGCCTTTACATCAACACTGTCCACGAGATGGGGGAGCTCAGCGATTGCCACAGGGTCTTCACCCTTCCGAGTATCAAACAGCGCTACGCTCATCCCGTCCCTATGAGCAGCGACGAGCCAGTTTTGGTCAATCCACGCAACGCCAGTGACCGTTGAATATCTTTCACCCCTGTTTGCAATGTGAAGCGACGGCGTACCGGCACGATTAGGCAGTTGCCAAACGATGGTTTTAAAAGCAAAACCCGACCGTTTCAGGTTCGAAGTAGTACTTGCACCGCTAATTAATCGATTAAATACCATGGGCGATTCGCTTATCGGTCTTTCTCTTGAGTCAATGCTATGCTCTCCCAACATCGACCAATTCGTTAGCTGCTCAGTGGCCAGTACAAGCGGCTGATACTTAATCGAGCCACCCATGTACTGCTTCTCGTTAACGGCATCACGCGCTTTGGCCTGCCACCCAGGAAAAAACTTGAAATGCGCTAGAGCAACTTGAATTTGATCTGAGGCACAGTGATTCGTGTCATGTGGATGGTTTTGAAACGTGTTGGGAGTCACTTTATGCAAGGGTGTTTTATACAACATCTGTGGCACCCCCTGACTAAGAAGCTTTGCGCTCTCAGGGTGTAGCTCTGTAAGTTTCTCAGTCATGCGTGCCCTCACGGCGCGCTGGTAAGAGATAAAAGACGGCTTAGGTTCCCCTGATGGCCATTGGCAGCTGAGCAAGTCATAGTGCGGCGCATTATCAAAAGGACTTAACGATACTGCGCCGGACTCTACGTCGCTCAACCGGCGTGGAAAGCAATCCACCATTAGCGCACGACAACAGTCTAAATGGTTTTCCTCCAGCACTTGCCTCCAACTGTCAGCATTAGCAATATTGGGTGGTAACACTAGAAACTCATCGGCATCAACTATTAGGCACCATCGGTCCATCAAATAGGCTCGAGCTGCGGCAGGTTTAGCGACAGTAGCAAAGCGAGTTCGGGACCGTCGCCCTCCGATTGTCACGGTAACTTGATCTCCAAACTTATGTCTTGAGGTTATGACAGCGCAGTCCGGCTGTTCGATAAGCAGCTCGAGTGTGCCATCGTCTGAACGGTCGACTAGAAAATGGAATTCGCTAATACCCATGGCACGATAATGCGCAAGAAAATGTGGCAAGAAATATCGTTCGTTTCCAACCATTGAAAAAACTGCAACCTGTGATTGAACCCCGGTAAAAGCCTTCCTAATAGTAAACATATTTTTTAAGCCAAAATAATTCCGCTAGGCGCATCGGGACACCGAAATGTTACAGCAGGTAA
>Ga0209406_1002261_pt1 | contig 13021 bp, 9 predicted proteins | sample COGITO_mtgs_1204_FD_184808 | JGI IMG/M metagenome (GOLD analysis project Ga0209406, IMG submission 184808) | Pelagic marine microbial communities from North Sea - COGITO_mtgs_120426 (SPAdes) (version 2) | ecosystem: Environmental > Aquatic > Marine > Epipelagic ...
GTCGGCAATAATCAGATCGGGCTCGCAAGCTAAAGCAATGGCAATAACGATCCGTTGCCTCATACCTCCAGACAATTGATGGGGGTATTCATTTGCTCGAATACTTGGTTCAGGGATGCCCACCTTTTGCAACATCTTCAAGGTATGGACTCGGGCTTGACCCCTGTCCAAACCTTGATGAGTAATATACACCTCATCCACTTGCCTTCCGATCGTATGAGCAGGATTTAAAGCATTCATCGGTTCCTGAAAAATCATTCCGATCTCTTTCCCACGAATGGACCGAATTTCATCGGTGGACATATTGAGCAAGTCGTTGCCCTTCCACAAAATAGAACCGTTAAGAATTTTACCGGTGGGTTGCGGAAGCAGGCGAAGCAGAGAAAGTGCACTTACACTCTTCCCACAACCCGATTCACCCACAAGTCCAAGCGTCTGTCCCGGCTTTAAAGAAAGATCCACTCCATCGACTACGACTAAGTCTTCGCCCTCTTCATTTTCAAAGGCAACTTCCAGCCCTCTTACTTCAAGCAGACTCATTGAAAATCGTTGGTTCGCATGGAGCAAAAATCCTTATGCTTATAAATTGATTCGGTGCTTTTCATAAACTCTCACACCAAATTGAGCATCTAATTTCCTACCATTCTTTCTGGCGTCATCAATTAATAACTTCTTATCCTCGTCGATCCAAAAAACTTGAAATTCTGCATAGTCTCTGGTTTCACGAGGGCCCCAGTCTTCGGGGAATGCCACCCAATTCCAATGCCCCATTCGTAACCAAGGCTTTTTCCAACCTGGTACATAGACTGCATGGTCATGAATCAATTTACTTAATTGATGAGCCAAACTGGTAATTCCCTTTAAATTCTCCTCCATTCTGTATTGATCGATTAATTGATCAATTTCGAGAACAGCGGTTTGGGTAAAATTATTGGTACTTGTTTTCACAACAATATCCGACCGTAAGGTCCCATCTGTAGTAAACTTTTCCTTTCCGCTCGGTGAATAGGCATTATCTGAATGATAAGGTTCCCAAAAACGGGGAAACAATTCGACGAAGGAACTAAATGCTGAAAAAACAACCTGATGATTTTTCTCTGATGCCGTCTTAAACGCGGCTGTGCTCTCGAGTATTTTAAGCTTCAAATCAAGCCCTGCTTTTTTGGCCTCCTCCCGTAAGACCACCAGCACATCTTCCAAATGTTTATAGCCCGTGAGCAATTCAACTGACAATCGTTTACCTGCATCATTGATCAAAATCCCATCTTTTCCACGATCACGGTATCCCGCTTTGGCAAAAAACTTTGTCGCCAAATCAACAGAAAACTTTCGGGCCTGCAAAGTCGGGTGGGAACGCTTGCCATATCCATCTGCTACCGTTCGCATCCTTTCAAAATCTCCCCGAAATATTTTTTGGAGAACGAGATCAAAATTCATTGAGTGTTGAAACCCAATTCGAATGTTTAAATCATCAAATGGTGGTTTAGAAGAATTGATACGCAGGGCGTAGGAGGGAGGAGGGACTTGATTAAAAAAGGTAACCTTGGTCAAATATCCATCACTCACTAATTGATGAGTATCGGGCAACTTTTCGTACCAATAATCGGTTTTGGACAGACTAAACATATCAAGATCCCCCTTGAGAAATACCTCAAAAGCTTTGCTTGGGTCACGAATGACTTGAGCCATGATTCGGTCGGGGTTGTATCGGTTGCGATAAAACTTTTTCTGATCAGCCCACCAATTGGATAAACGGGTCAGAGTCACAGACTGCCCTTTTTTGATGTCCTCTTTGCGAACCACATAGGGCCCAGTTGTTGGCTCCTGGACCCATTGGTATTTCTTTAGATAATCACCGCCCAGTTCATCATAAAAGTGTTCGGGTATAGAACGTATAGAAATGCGCTCGACCAAGTCAGGTTTGGCGGAATGATAAGTAATGGAAAGCGTATTTTTATTAAAAAGTGTAACCTTTAGAAATTTGTCCTTTCCGTAGAAATCATTGTACCAGGGGGCTTGCAGATGCTTGCTTCTCATGAAGTAGAAGGTGAAGAAAAAATCACTCGCCCGCACTGGCTGACCATCGCTGTACCTCGCGTCACCATCTAATTGAAAATAAACCGTTCGGCCATCTTCCCCGAGAGCCCACCGCTCGGCGAGTCCAGGATAATAGCCATCAGAATTTGGATGTGTCATCACGAGGCCCACACCGTTATAATCGAGCAAATATCTGCGAAAAGCTCCATTGGCATCCGGCCCAATGGTTCGCAAGGTTCTGGGAAAGTCAGACATGAAAGTTTTCCAGGTTCCTCCACGCTTGGCGTCAGGAGAAGAAAATTCATTTTCCTTTGATCCATCCTCCCATCGCAAATCCTTGGGTAATTGATTGATACTAGAGATTTGAAATGCGTCTTTGTGCTTTAAGTAGAAATCCAGAACCGTATCAGAACAGTGAGCCAGCAAAGGATGAGGGTTTCCAGATTCATCTAAAAGCCCGGAAAATTCAGTAAATGTTTTTTCTTTGCTTGGTTGATCAGCTTTTACATCCCCGACAGAAGAGCCGATTTCTTTTCTCAATTCCTGAGCAAATTCACGGGCCAATTCCCGAATATACTCACGGTCCGCTTCGCCCATAGTTCGAGCCGTTTCTTTGGGTTGGCTTCCTGGGTTTCCTGGCTCCGGTCTTTTAAGTGTATTATCCTCACAGCCTGCAAATGCAGAAAGGAAGAAAAATGAAAGGAGAGTTAAAATATGCAGGTTTATTTTTTTTGTGCTGTTCATTGGTAAGTGGAAAATTTTTTGGGGTCAAAAGCTTCTCGGATCGCTTCTCCGACGAAGGTAACCAAGGTAAGGGTGAGTACAAGTGCCCCGGCGGCGGACGAAACAATCCACGGGGCAGTCCTAAGGTTATTCACCCCCTGCTTGAGCAATTCACCCCAACTAGGCGTCGGTGCGGGCAGACCATAGCCAAGAAAATCTAATGCGGTAATTGAGGATATTGCCGCAGCAACAGTAAAAGGAGCAAAAGTAACCAAGGTGGAAATAACATTTGGCAGGAGATGCCGAAGAATAATCCTTCCCGACCCCGCTCCAATTACCTGAGCAGCAGCCACATAGTCCTTGGCTTTTTCTTTGTAAATAGCAGAACGAACATAATAAGTCATTCCAGTCCAGCTAAACAAAACCATAATCAAAAGCAGGGAAGATATCTGCCAAGTGAGTCCCCACCACCCGGGCATCACGGATACAAGGATGATCACCATGTAAAGAAAGGGGACATTCGACCAGACCTCAACGAGGCGCAATCCGAACATATCAACTTTACCCCCAAAATAGCCAAGAACAGACCCAGCCAGAATAGCCAACAAATAAGTTAAAAAAAGATAGCCCAGGGCAAAGGCAAAAGTAATACGGAACCCGTAGACCAATCGGGCGAGCACATCTCTTTCAGTCTTATCCGTACCCAAAAGGTGTCGGCTTTCCCAATTTGGAGGTGAGAAACCGGTGGAATCAGCTGCTCGATAGTCCATCTCATAGGGATCATAGGGAACGGGTGGTAAAAGGAGCCAGTTGCCTTCTGCTCGTTGGTGAAAAACCCGTTTGAGTTCTCGATAATTAGTTTCGTAACTATAACCTAAACCAAAGTGATCTCCAGGAATTTGAGCTCCATAGGAAGGGAAAAAATATTCGCCTTCATAATATACAATTAAAGCCCGTTTATTTACGACCAACTCAGCACACAAGCTAAGAAAAAAAGCACCTAACAAAAAGATAAATGACCAATAACCGCGACGCAGGGAGCGAAAGCGTTGAAGCTTTCGTAAGGTTAAAGGGTTAAGGGTTATTCTCATCATCCCTCAAAGCGTACTCGAGGATCCGCCCACGCCACGAGAGCATCTGCAAGCACATTACCCAACAACATTAAGCAGGCGGACAATCCAAGCACTCCCATAACCACCGGATAGTCCCGATCAATTACCGCGTTAAATCCCAAAAGCCCAAATCCATCGATATCAAAAATCGTTTCAATCAGAAAAGAACCCGTTACAAATAAAGTCACTTGGTGCCCGACATTGGTGGCCATGGGAACAAGCGAATTGCGTAAGGCATGCCTTCGAACAGCCTGGGAAAAAGAAAGCCCCTTAGCCATGGCTGTCCTGACATAATCCGCAGCAAGATGGTCGAGCAGGTGGTTTTTCATCAACATGGTAACAAAGGCAAATCCGCCAATTAAATAACAAGCCAGCGGTTGAATCGTATGAGCGAACAGATCCAAGGTTTGCTCCCACGGACTCATTGCCTCGGCACCAGGTGAGGTTAGCCCACTCATGGGTAACCAGTCGAGTTTGACAGAGAAGAAGAGCAACAACAAAGATCCCAAGGCATACCCTGGAACAGCATATCCAATAAATACAACTACGGAGGAAAAATCGTCCCACCCTGTCTTGTGCCTTAATGCCTTAAAGACTCCCAAAGGTATACAAACAAAATAGCTCAATAAAAAAGTAAGGACTCCAAAATAGGTTGAAACAGGAAGGCGTTCAGCGATAACCGAGATCACCGGTTCTCCAAAACGAATGGATTTCCCAAGGTTTCCCTGAAATACACCGGCATACTTTTCCAGATACAACTCGGCAATTGGTACCGCAAATTTGCTGTTTTCTGCATCACGCATTCGAACCTGCCAATTTCCCAAAAGAGAGGAACGATTCAAGATCTTCACGCTACCAGCTTCGCCTCTTAGTAAATCTACACTTTCACGGGCTTTCCTAACCCATCCACTACGAGAATCTGCCTCCCACCCGTCAATCCGGCCATCCTTATTGTGATCGAATTCCTTAAAAGGTATTGCCCGTTTGAGATGTTCCGGAATTTCCTCCCGGCTCACATACCCATCCCCATTCCAATCCAAACGAACGAGATGAAAGTTTGGCAAACTGATCCGTTCGCTAATCTTTTGTTTATTATCCGAAAATCGAACCTCACGAAATTCAATTTCTCTAGGCCTTAAACCTAACCAAATTAAATACGCTTCCCAGACAGGCTTATCATATCCGTAAAGCCTTTTCATCTGCAATAACTGTGCTGCTGAAAGAGCTTGCTCGGTTCCAGGACTGCGTCCACCCCCGCCTTCCTCGCTCACTTGTTGCATCTGCATCATCGCCTGTTCGATCGGTCCACCGGGGGCCATCCGTGTCAAAGCAAATACCAACAAGCTAATCCCTACCAATACGGGAGGAATCAAAAGCAACCTACGAATGAAGTAATCGCGCATTCAGAAAAAGAAATTCATACTTCGAATCTCTCATCGGAGTAAAGACAAACACCTAAAACCTGAACATTTATCCATCCTTTTGCTTGCCAAGCCTGACCGCCTGTCTCGTATTTGTCGGATACATATTTTATGTGCACAGTATTAATATCCCATAAATTTCATCCTTTAATCGCATTGGTCGGATGTCTTTGCGTAGCATGGTTCGTTCAGGGATGCTCCAAGCCCTCTAATGTCGAGACTGCACTGAACGAGAATATCCTACACTTTGGATTGGGTGCGGAACCACAGCACCTGGATCCTCACTTGGCGACCAGTGTGGCCGCTCACAATATTCTATCTGCCTTACTTGAGGGTTTGGTAAGTGAGCATCCTGAAACCCTAAAACCCGTCCCTGGGGTCGCCCAAAGATGGGAGAAGTTGGAAGAGGGGAAAACCTACCTTTTTCATCTCCGAGAGAATGCACTCTGGAGCAATGGAGATCCGGTAACTGCTCATGATTTTGTTTATTCCTTTCGTCGTATCCTCAATCCGAATCTCGGAGCTCAGTATGCTTCCATGCTTCATCCGCTAAAAAACGCCAAACTATACCATGAAGGAAAAAAGTCTTGGGAGGAAGCCAATGTGGGAGCCGAAGCGATTGATAATTATACTTTGAAAATTACCTTGGAACATCCGATTCCATACTTCTTGGAATTGCTTAATCATTATTCCTGGTTTCCGGTCCACCGCCCCACCCTTGAAAAATTCGATGCCTTTGAAAAAATGGGGACTCCATGGACCAAGCCAGGTAACTTTGTAAGCAATGGACCCTTTCAATTGATCGAGCATCAAATTAATTCGGTCATCGCGGTAGGAAAGAATGAAGGCTATTGGGATGCTTCATCCGTTCGACTCGAAGGCATTCGTTTCTACCCCATCGAATCAGTTGATACCGAGGAGCGGGCTTATCGGGCCGGCTTTCTACACTTAACTCAGAGTGTATCCGCGGATCGCATTGATTATTTGAAAGAAAAGTATCCCGATGAACTTCACTTCGAACCTTATCTCGGGACATATTTTTATCGATTCAACTTAAAATCTCCCCCGTTTGACGATCTTCGGGTTCGCCAAGCTTTTAGCCTGGCAATCGATCGTCAACGACTGGTCGATAAAGTTCTAAAAGGCGGACAAACACCCGCAAATACCTTTACACCTCCCGGCACAGGTGGTTTTTATCCACAACCACAGTTTATACACGACCCGAAAAAGGCCAGGCGTTTGCTCGATTCCTATTTATCAGAAAAAGGATTGGAGCGACTACCGCCCATTGAGCTAACTTACAACACATCAGAGGGGCACAAGAAGGTTGCCGAAGCCCTGCACGGCATGTGGAATGAAGCCCTTGGAGTGGAAATTCGATTATTCAATATGGAATGGAAAGTTTTTCTCTCCACTATTTCAAAAGGTGAATTTTCATTGGCTCGAGCAGGATGGATTGGAGATTATGTCGATCCACATACTTTTCTCCATATGTGGCGGTCGGGTGAAGGACTCAATATGACCGGCTGGGCAAATGCATCCTACGACAAAGCCCTGAAACTTGGGGAAACATCGAATTCCGAGAAAGAACGATGGGAAAACTTTCAGGTATGTGAAGATTTATTAGCAAATGATTTCCCCGTCCTGCCTCTCTACTTTTATGTTCATCTAACTCTGCGACACCCCACAGTGCGCGGATGGTACCCCACCCTACTGGATCACCATCCTTATAAATATATTTACTTGCAAAAGGAGGAAGCCCCGTGAAAAAGTTTGTTTTCTCCCGGGTGTTGCAAGCCGTCCCCACTCTTTGGGTCATTGCCACTCTTACCTTTTTTATGACCCGATATGCTCCGGGTGGTCCGTTTGATACAGAAAAGGCAATTCCTCAAGAGATCAAAGTAAAACTGGAAAGTCATTTTGGGCTCGATCGTCCATTGTTTGATCAGTACCTGCTCTATTTAAAAAACCTTTTGCGAGGCGATCTTGGGCCATCATTTAAATATCCGGGTTGGGAAGTCTCTGAATTGATCGCTACCGCCTTTCCGGTTTCCCTGACACTGGGCGTTTTGTCTTTGTCGATCGCCTTGCTTATCGGAATACCTGCTGGAATTATTGCCGCTCTGCGAAAAAATACCTGGTTGGATTACCTGCCCATGAGTTTGTCTATGGCGGGGATCTGCTTACCAACCTTTGTACTTGGACCTTTGCTGATTTACATTTTCTCCACTCAACTCGGTCTCTTTCCACCACTTGGATGGTATGGTCCAGCAGACTGGGTACTTCCTTCCTTCACTCTTGGTCTTTTCTATGCAGCCTATGTTGCCCGCCTGACCCGAGCAGGCATGCTTGAAACTTTACAGCAAGATTATGTTCGTACAGCTCGTGCCAAAGGAGCAAATCCTTGGCAGGTTGTAACTAGGCATGCCTTAAGGGGAGGGCTTTTACCGGTGGTGACTTATTTAGGACCCGCTTTTGCCGGGTTGATTAGCGGATCCTTTATCATAGAGAGTATATTTTTTATACCTGGCCTGGGTAAATTCTTTGTTACCGCAGCTTTCAACAGGGACTACACCATGGTCTTGGGAACCGTACTTTTCTATGCCGCCTTGATTATACTTCTCAACTTATTGGTCGACTTACTTCAGGCTTGGCTTGATCCAAAAGCCCGACAAGCACAATGAGTGTCGAAAAGTCATCCTCTCTAGGAAGAGACGCCTGGTTACGCTTACGGGCAAACCGCATGGCCATGATTAGCTTATTCATTTTAATCGGCATTACTACAGTATCCTTCATTGGGCCTTCGATATCTCCTTACGCTTACGATCAGCAGAATCTCGATCGCGTGTTTGAAGGCCCAGGTAAAGATCATATTTTTGGCACGGACAACCTTGGGCGCGATCTCTTTGCCCGTACCACTTATGGGGGTAGAATTTCTTTGGCTGTTGGACTACTAGCCACCCTGGTATCACTAGTTATTGGGGTGAGTTATGGAATGTTTTCGGGCTATACTGGTGGTCGGGTAGATGCATGGATGATGCGTGCAGTAGATGTGCTTTATGCCCTACCTTTTACCATTTTTGTGATTTTACTAATGGTCATGTTCGGTCGTAACTTCCTCTTACTTTTTCTCGCAATTGGTGCTGTGGAATGGCTAACCATGGCTCGCATCACCCGGGCACAAACCATGAATTTAAAACGCTCTGAATTTGTAGAAGCTGCACGGGCCTTGGGCTATTCCCATGGTCGTATCCTTTTTCGCCACATCCTTCCAAACTTGATTGGTCCGATCATCATTTATGCCACCCTAACCGTGCCCGCGGTTATGCTCTTGGAAGCGGTGCTGAGTTTTCTTGGTCTTGGTGTACAGGCTCCAATGAGCTCATGGGGTAGCCTGATCAAGGAAGGTGCAGAGAAAATGGATGCTGCTCCCTGGCTGCTCTTTTTCCCAGGAATGTTTTTCTGTCTGTCTTTATTTGCCCTTAATTTTTTAGGGGATGGTCTGCGTGATGCCCTCGATCCAAAATCCTCCAATGATTAAGACAATGGGAAATTTAGACATTCAAAACTTAAAGGTATCTTTTCACACCCGCGAAGGAATTGTCCACGCCGTCGATGGGGTTGATCTTTCAATCAAGCCAGGAGAAATTATTGGATTGGTCGGCGAATCAGGTTCAGGTAAGTCCGTAACTTGTAACTCCATCCTACAACTTCTCCCCTCGCCACCCGCACGCATAGAGGCGGGAAAGATCGAATGGTCAGGAAAAGATCTCCTCAGGCAACACGCTGAAAAGATACGAGGCATTCGTGGAAAAGAAATTTCTATGATCTTTCAAGATCCGATGAGTTGCTTGAATCCATACCTGTCTGTACTTGATCAAGTTGCAGAACCTCTGGTTATTCATGGAATGGCCAGTCCGAAGGATGCCAGAAAGCAGGCTTGTGAAATGCTTGCCCGGGTAGGCGTTCAACGTGTGGTAGATCACCCCCACGCCTACCCGCACGAATTTTCCGGGGGTATGCGACAAAGAGCAATGATTGCCATGGCCTTGGTGACCCAGCCCTCCCTATTACTTGCAGACGAACCCACCACCGCCCTTGATGTAACGGTTCAGGCCAAGGTCCTGAACATTCTTAAAGAATTGTGCACCGACTTGGGAGTGAGTGTTCTTTTTGTTAGTCATGACCTGGGCCTTGTCGCTGAACTGGCTGATCGTGTCGTGGTGATGTACCGCGGGAAAGTAGTTGAGCAAAATGATACGCGCTCGATTTTCTCCAACCCTCAACACTCCTATGTCAAAGCCCTGATCGCTTGTAGACCAACATTAGAAAGTAACCCGGTCCGTTTGCCCACGGTGGATGATTTCATGAATCCAAAAACGGGGAAAGGTCAGGCCCTTAAAAAACTGGAATCCCCATCCCTAAATTTAGATTCCCAAGAAACTCTGCTTGAAGTTCAAGACTTGGTGGTTGAATTCCCTACCGAAGATGGTCCTGTCCGGGCAGTTGATGGAGCGAGCCTTATTATTCGTAAAGGATCGACCCATGGTCTGGTCGGAGAGTCAGGTTCTGGGAAAACTACTTTGGGCAGATCTATCCTCCAGTTGACCAAAGCGAATTCAGGAAAAATTCTTTACCAGGGAAATACAATTTCATTAGAAAATATTCAGGATCGCACAAGGTTTCGCAAATCTATGCAGATTATTTTTCAAGATCCCTATGCCTCATTAAATCCCCGCCTTACTGTGGAGCAAGCCCTGCTTGAACCCATGAAGGTACATGGCCTTGGGAAGTCCCGTAAGGACCGTATCGATCGTGTGGTCAAACTTCTTGAAGAAGTGGGTCTGGGAGAGGAATATTTACACCGATATCCCCATGAATTCTCTGGAGGACAAAGGCAAAGGATTTGTGTTGCCCGAGCATTGACCACTGAACCAGAATTTATTGTTTGTGATGAATGCGTCAGTGCCATGGATGTATCTGTTCAGGCGCAGGTTCTCAATTTGCTACGGTCTCTTCAAGCCTCTCGCAACCTGACCTACCTTTTCATTTCTCACGACTTGGGCGTGGTCAAGTTTATGTCCGATGAAATTTCGGTAATGCAGAATGGGAAAATAGTAGAGAACGGGTTAGCCGAAGATCTCTATCGAAATCCAAAATCGAGTTATACCCACAAACTTATCGACTCGATCCCCTTGGCCAATCGATCTTCTGATTTCAGGCTTTAATCATCCACCTGCTTTACCCGGACCACGACCTCGAATTCACTGGGCCTAGGCCCAAAATAGGAACCGGTGACCGGTGCCACATCCCGATAGTCCCTACCCGTTCCCAAAATAACATAAGTATCATCAACCACCCGGTTGTTGGTTGGATCCAATCCAAACCAGCCATGTCCTTCAACCATTACCTCGAGCCAGGCGTGCGAAGCTTCCGCTCCACGCATCTGACGATCCCTAGTTGAATCGAAAAAGTATCCGCTCACATAGCGAGCGGGAATACCCAGGCAGCGGCATAGAGCGAGAGCGGCATGCACAAAATCCTGACAGACACCACGGCGAATTTTAAGCACTTCATTAGCGTGGGTCTCTACCGTTGTTGTACTTTTTGAATATTCAAAGTTCTGATAAATGAAACCCATCACTTGATAGGCGGTTTCAAAAACATCACTAGAGTTTGCTTGAATATCAACAGCGGTGCGCCAGATCTCTGGATTAATCTCCACAAAAGTAGAGGTCTGTAAATAATCTCTGTATTCAGGAACCCTTTCCATTTTGGCCAAAGTTGACAAATTTACCCCATAAGGAAATTCCTCAAAATTCACATGGAGAATAGTTTCGACATCTGAACGTACCTCAATCGTCAATTTTTGATGTTCCTCGGCGAGTTCGAAGAATTGTACAATATTACCATTTAAATCCAAATAGCTTTTCGGGCGACAGATCGGCAAAATAGATAGCGTTGAAGATATACACTTCTGCCAATCATTGGTAAGAGGATGCAGCCTTAATTCGTTGTAGCTTTGAGTAACCGGACTTGGATAACGGTAACTTGTTCGATGAAAAATGTACAATCGCATGGTTTGCTAAAAAACTCCTAGGCAACCACAGGTTTAACCCTTTTAGAAATCACTGCTGTTGTTGAGCTTGGGCAAGTCGGACGGAATCAATCTCGCCCAGGCTTTTAATTTCTGAGGGTAATAAGACATAGGTTTCAAATACCCTCTGTCCAATTTTAATCAGGGTGACCTGCAATTCATCGAGAGTCTGATGTAAGCCCTTTTCTACTACCTGTTCCCAACTTGTAAAATTCACCATAGCCAATGCACTCCCAGTCAACCGCTCTGCCTCATTAGAAAACGCCCCTGAAGGGAAGCCAGATATTGTATGAAGGCTATGATCAATAGCTCGGAGGCAAAAACGAATTGATCTTGGAAAATCTTCTGAAAAAAGTAGGAAGTTTGCAACATTTTGGAGAGAAAGATTTCCCCGGAATTGTAGGCGAAATGCAGATAAAGCAATGCAGCAACGAAGAACGGACATTAAATCAGCACGGGATGGAGCCTTACTGCGCAAATTTAATGTATCAAGCATTCGACTTGTCTGATCAGTCCGTTCCAAATATTTCCCTAAGGACAAAAAGCGCCAACCCTCGGCATGGGGAATGGTAGCATCAGATAAGCCCTGAAAAACCAGGGAGAAACGGGCGATTCGATCGAGTAAATGATCGGATCCCTGATCATAGAGTTTTTCTGCCCCGCCATCGCGAAATAAAAGATAAATGTTATTTATTTCCAACCAAAGTTCTTCAGATAATTGATCCCTGACCATACGGGCATTTTCCCGAGCCATCGAAATACAGGAACGAATGGAGTTCGTATAAGTGTCAGAAAAAATCAATGTTTTACCAATTTTACGGAATCCCTCTGCTTCCAGGTGTACTTGGTCTGTACAAATGGATTTAAGAACAGGTTGCCAAAACTCTTCGAGTTGTTGATCGTTCCCCGCATATTCCAAGGCAAGGCTTTGGTGTACCTGTATCATACGGGACATTCCTTCAGCCCGTTCGATGTACCGGCTCATCCAATATAAATTATCTGCAACTCGAGAAAGCATGATCTTAAAAATCCTTTAATACCCAGGTGTCTTTACTGCCACCACCTTGAGAAGAATTAACTACGAGTGATCCTTTTTTCAGGGCAACCCGGGTCAATCCACCAGGTACGATTTCCACATCCTCGCCATAAAGAATAAAGGGGCGTAAATCAACATGTCTGCCTTCTATGCCCTCTTCACAAAAAGTGGGGTGACGTGAAAGAGATATAATCGGCTGAGCAATATACTCTCTAGGATTGGATTTTATGAGCTGGGCAAATTCTTCACGCTCCTTTGCTGTGGATTGATTTCCTATGAGCATACCGTAACCACCAGATTCATTAGCCGCTTTCACCACTAAATTTTGGAGGTTCTCTAAAACATGCGAGCGGTCTGTATCGCGCCAACATAAATAAGTGGGCACATTGGGAAGGATAGCATCCTCATCAAGGTAGTATTTAATCATATCAGGAACATAAGCGTAAGTCACCTTATCATCGGCGACTCCCGTTCCCACAGCATTGGCAAGAGCGACATTTCCACGGAGGTATGCATCCATTAATCCAGGGACGCCCAGCATCGAATCTTTTCGAAATACCAAAGGGTCCAAAAAGTCATCATCCAACCTTCGATA
>Ga0209406_1002263_pt1 | contig 13015 bp, 10 predicted proteins | sample COGITO_mtgs_1204_FD_184808 | JGI IMG/M metagenome (GOLD analysis project Ga0209406, IMG submission 184808) | Pelagic marine microbial communities from North Sea - COGITO_mtgs_120426 (SPAdes) (version 2) | ecosystem: Environmental > Aquatic > Marine > Epipelagic ...
AACAAAACTTCTGGATTTTAAATCAGAAAATAAGCAGGCACTTTGATGCTTTTCACCATCGTAAATCATGTGTTCATAAACCTCATCGCTTAAAATAATAATATTTGTATTTTTAGTAATCCTTTCCAACTCTAACATATCTGCTTTGGAAAAGACTGTCCCTGAAGGATTATGAGGTGTATTGATAATAATCATTTTAGTACGATAATTAATCTTTTGACTTACCGCATTCCAATCCACACTAAAATTTGGTGCCTGAAGTTGAATGGGAATAACTTTACCACCATTAAGTTTTATTCCAGGCTCATAACTATCATAAGCGGGCTTGAATATGATTACTTCATCGTTTGGTTTTACAAATGTTGAAATTATTGTTGAAATGGCTTGAGTTGCCCCTGCGGTAATCGTAATTTCGTTTTCAGGGTGATATGTTGAATCATACAATGCATGCATTTTTTTTGCAATAGCCTCTCGTAATTCTAAATTACCAGGCATGGGTGCATACTGATTAAAGCCAGAATTCATAGCTTTACTAACCAAATCAATTAACTTTTGGTCGCTACCAAAATCTGGAAACCCTTGAGATAAATTTATGGCATTATGCTTGTTTGCCAATCCACTCATTATTGAAAAAATAGTAGTTCCTACATCGGGAAGTTTAGAGATATGTTCCATTTTTTTAATATTCTAATCAGTAAATTTACACAATAAATAAATGCTTTATATATTTGATTTTATTCTAAAAATTACAACATGAAATACCTAAAAATTTTATTGCTTTTTGTAACATTAAACACCTTTGCTCAACAGGGAGGAATGTGGATTCCTTCTCTCTTAGAGGGCATGAATGAAGATGAAATGACTAGTTTAGGGAGTAAGCTAACCGCCAAAGATATTTATGACGTTAACAATTCTAGTTTAAAAGATGCTATTGGCCATTTTAATGGTGGTTGTACTAGTGAGGTCATTTCTCCTAAAGGGCTAATTTTAACTAATCACCATTGCGGATTTAGTCAAATACAATCGCACTCTTCACTTGAAAATGATTATTTAAAAAATGGTTTTTGGGCTATGAACTTTGAAGACGAATTACCAAATAATGGTTTATTTGTTGAATTCATAGTTAGTATCCATGATGTTTCTAAAGAGGTTTTAGCAGCTATTAATGAAGATATGACTGAAAAAGAAAAACAGTCTACTATTGATAAAAATAGTAATGCTATTTTAAAAAACTGGACTAAAGAGACTTGGCAAGACGTAAAGGTTAAATCCTTTTACAAAGGTAATCAGTACTTTTTGTTTGTTACCGAACGTTTTGAAGATATTCGTTTAGTTGGTGCACCACCAACAAGTATTGGAAAGTTTGGTAGCGACACCGATAATTGGGTTTTTCCCAGGCATACAGGTGATTTTTCCTTATTTAGAATTTATGCCGATGCTAATAACCGTCCTGCTAAATATAGCGAAAACAACAAACCATATACACCAAAACATTTTCTCCCAATATCCTTAGATGGCGTTGAAGAAGGCGATTTTACCATGATATTTGGTTTTCCAGGTCGAACCAACGAGTATTTACCTGCCGTTGCCATAGAGCACATTATTAAAAATTACAATCCAACAAATATTGCCATTCGAGAAGCTGCATTAAAAGTGATTGATGAAAAAATGAAAGATGATGACGAAGTTCGAATTAAATACGCCTCCAAGCAAGCTAGAATTGCTAATGCCTGGAAAAAATGGATAGGTGAAAACTTGGGTATTGAAAAAAGTAATGCTGTAGAAAAAAGACGCACTTTTGAATCTACTTTTACCAAAGCTTTAAAAGAAAAAGGCTTAGAGGCTAAATACGGTGATATTCTTCCAGAGTTTAATCGTTTATATAAAGATTTTGCGCCTGTAAATATTAAACGACGAAATTTTATTGAGGTGTTTTTAGTCACAAATGAGTTGATGCAAATGACTTTAAGAACCTTTCAAATGGAACAAGCAATCAACAATGATTCTAGTGTGTTTGAGAAAGCAAGAGAAAGTCTTATGAGAAGATTTAAAGGTATTCACAAAAACTACAATGTTGATGTGGATAAAGGTGTTTTTAGCAGTGTAATGCCTTTTTATACTGATCATGTTGATGATTCTATTTATAATAATACTGCATTTACTAATATAGATTCGGCTTTGAAATTATTACAAGGCACTCCGGAACAAGTATTAAAAAACATAAATAACGATGCAGCATACAAATTTGCAAAACCAATCATTGATGAGTTTTATAATACGATAGATAAAGAATTTCAGCAAAAAAACGAGCCTATAGCTGCTTTACAAACCAAATACATGACCGCTTTAATGGAAGCTTTACCAAATGCGCGTTATTTTCCAGATGCTAATAGTACGCTTCGTGTAACTTATGGTCAGGTTCGTGGTTATTCTCCAAAAGATGCTGTGTATTATAACCATGTGAGTTATTTAGATGGCGTTATTGAAAAGTATATTCCAGGAGATTATGAATTTGATGTACCACAAAAATTGCGCGATTTACACGCTTCTAAAGATTATGGACCATATGCAGATACCAACGGGAAGGTACCCGTTTGTTTTTTAGGAACTAACCATACTACTGGCGGAAATTCTGGTAGCCCTGCTATTGATGCTCATGGAAATTTAGTAGGTTTAAATTTTGATCGTGTTTGGGAAGGCACTATGAGTGACATGAATTACGACCCTGAGATTTGTAGAAACATTATGGTAGATTTACGCTACGTACTTTTTATAATTGATAAATATGCTGGAGCAAAACATTTAATTGATGAAATGAAATTGGTACATCCTAAAAAATAATTTACAGTGAAATAAAATATTCAGACCTACCAGATTATAAAAATCTGTTAGGTCTTTTTTTATAGAAAACAAAATCATCATATAATCTTCAATTGTTATAATAAGTCTTGTTTATAAAGGCCATTTTTTTAAAGTAATCTAAAATAGTTAAGCCAAATTGAAGTGCTTAGTTGCCATATCACAAATTTTATCACCAATTGCTAAACATGCCGTAGCAGCAGGAGATGGTGCATTTAACACATGAATACTTCTATCTTGATACACAATTTTAAAATCGTCTTGCACTGTGCCGTCTTCCTTTAGTAACATAGCTCTTACACCAGCTCTACCAGGTTCAATATCATTCATGGTTAACGATGGTATTAAACGCTGCAATGTACATAGAAACAGCTTTTTAGAAAACGCTCGGCGGTATTTATTAATAGCAAAATTAGTGTGATTTAATAGTAATTTCCAAGTTCCCGAATAAGATACAACATCCATGGTATCTTTCAAATTGAAATCAGTTTTACCATAACCTTCTCTTTTAAATATTAATACAGCATTTGGCCCACACTCTACATCACCATTAACCATTCTAGTATAATGAACCCCTAAAAAGGGGAATTCAGGATTGGGCACAGGATAAATCAAGTTCTTAACTTTACTTTTTGCTTCTTCGGTTAGATTATAATAATCACCTCTAAAACCAACCACGCGCTCTTTTAGTTTAATATTGTCTTTTTTTGCTAGTCGATCTGCTTGTAAACCACCACAAAAAATTAAATGTTTCGTCCGGTATTTATTTTTAGAGGTTATCATAACAGACTCTTCCCCTTTATGACTATATGATTCTACTTTTTCTCCAAGTATAATTCTACTTTCAGGCTGTTTAGCTAACACTAATTCCGCCAACGTTTTAGTGGTTCTTCGAAAATCAATTATCCCAGTACAAGGCACCCAAATACCACCAATACTTTCAACATGAGGCTCAATATCTCTTAATTGATATCCATCAATTTTCTGAATCCCTTCGGTTTCATTTGCAATACCATTTTGGAAAATTCCATCTAAAAAAGGTAATTCAGTCTTATCTACAGCAGCCACTACCTTGCCGCAAACCTCATGTTTAATACCGTGTTCTTTTGCAAACTTTACAAGTTGTTTTCTGCCTTCAACACAATTTTTAGCTTTTAAAGACCCAGGTTCGTAATATAAACCTGAATGGATAACTCCAGAATTATTACCCGTTTGATGCGCTGCCAATTGACGCTCTTTCTCAATAAGTAATATTTTTAAATGTGGATACTTAAGTTGAATTTTATATGCTGTTGCTACTCCAACAATACCGCCACCAATAATAGTAACATCATATATTTTTTGTGTAGCCAAAAAAAAAGTTTTAATACAATGAATATAGTATTATTTTCTTGTATTTCAAGACTAAAGCCATTTAGAAAACACGCAACTACAACTTATATTATCTCCATCTTTTTCAATAAAAAGGATGCATTCATGTTTTGACAAACCCCTTCTTTTAAAGTATAATCAAAGTGCAATTCGTCATTTACAATTTCGGCATCAAAATAATAGTTTTTCACATCGTCAAGCGCTTTTGAGATTTCACATAAACTTAAATCGTGAGTAGCAATAATCCCCGTAGCATTTGACGCGACTAGCTTTTCTACAAATTTTCTGGAGCCAATAGCTTTATCTGTGCTGTTGGTTCCTTTTAAAATTTCATCCAAAACAATAAAATAAGGCTCTTTTTGAATCGCATCAACAATAAATTTAAGTCGAGTTAATTCCGAAAAGAAATACGAACTATCATCAGTTAAAGAGTCTGATGTTCGCATACTCGTAATTAATTTCACTGGGGAGTACTGACTGGACTTTGCACAAATTGGCAGCCCTACATTAGCCATAACAATATGTAAAGATACCGTTCTTAAGAAAGTGCTTTTACCTGCCATATTAGCGCCTGTAACAATAAAAAACTGTTCGTTTTCAATAGTTAAATCACTATCAACTCGCTTATCTTTATTTAATAATGGATGCCCTAAATGTTCAGCCTTTATAACTGAACCGGCTTTCACTATTTCTGGAAAAACAAACTCTGAATGATTGTACCCATAGTTCCCCAGAGAATTATAAGCATCAAAAAAAGACACAACTTCAAACCAATCAGACACCTTGTTATTGTATTGGGCTATCCATTGTTCAATTTGATAACTATTCTTTATATCTGTTAAAAAATAACCATTCCCAAAAATAGCTCCAATTAGGTTATTCCGGTTATCTAAAGCATCTAACGATTTGGAAAATGCCTTAAAAATTTCAGAAGCTTTTTTATCGCCTGATTGAATTTGTTTCTGCTTTTGTTTTAATAATTCCGAGGAAAAAGATTCGTTTTCTATTAAATCTAATAATGAAGCATATTGACGAAAAGTATCTTTAACTTTATTTGTATTTGATGCTAGTATATTTATTTTTTTTAGATAACGACCTGTAATACCCAATCCTAAAAACAGCCAATACCCTATTAACGCTTGATTTGTTATAAACCCTAAAACTGTAAGCACAAATAAAACGATAGATGCTAAACCAAATACCATAGGTAACCACGACATTACTTTTGGTAAAAACGTTTTATGATTTTTCAACCACTTTATAATGTGTTCTGCTGGGGTTTCAACAGCTACCAAATTAGAAGTTGCTGAATAATATTGACGCCATTGGGGCTTAGAAATAAGTTCTTTAATCGCTTCTTGTCTAGACTCAATATCATCTATGTTATTTGCTTTTAACGCATTTACTAATTGGTGTGTCCCTTCATTTATGGTTGTTCTATTAATGAATTGAAAAAACGAACCACGCCCAAACAAATCGATATCTAAGCTGTAAAAGTGACTAGGATCTTGAAACTGAAGACCTTCATCTCTATCGTGAAAATCACCAGATGCAATTTTAATCTCATCATTATTAATGACAACTAGCGCTTTATTAAACTCTCGTCGTTTTTTAATATCTGTGTATTTTGAAAGTAAATAAATGAATATAACTACACCAAAAACTCCAATTGAAACAGCGATTTTCCATTGACTAAAAAAGAAATAAATCCCAAAACCTGTTACTAAAAATATGAATAAGCGCAACGTGCTTATTCCAGTCATTTTCTTATACAGATTTTTAGCTTCAGTTTGGTATTTTTCTAAATGATTATGATAGTATTTTAAATGATTCATTTATAATATAAATTGAAAAGTAAAGAAACAAAAAAGCCCTGAAAAAATTCAGAGCTTTAGACTTGTATTTATATTATACCAATTATAATTGGTATAAATGGTTTTTAATCTCTTCCACCAAATACCTGAAGCGCCCAATATACCAAAGATGCTAATGCACCAATAGCTGCAACTAAATACGTTCTAGCAGCCCATTTAAGAGCATCTTCAGAACCTGCATATTCTTCTTGAGATACCATGTTTTTATTTTTCAACCATGCCAATGCACGATTACTAGCATCATATTCTACAGGTAAAGTTATAAAACTGAATAAGGTGGCAAACCCCATCATCGCCAGACCAGCAACAGCTACATAATAGCCAAACCCTAAGCCTGCTGCAGCACCTAACATCAATCCACCAATAACGACCCATTGAGACATTCCTGATGTCACACTAACCACAGGAACTAAAGCTGAACGCATTTGCAGCCAGCTATAAGCTTGTGCATGTTGCACTGCGTGTCCACATTCATGTGCAGCAACCGCAGCTGCAGCCGCATTACGTTGGTTATAAACGGACTCACTTAAATTAACGGTTTTGTTTTTTGGATTGTAATGATCTGTTAATTGTCCTGCCGTAGAAATAACCTCAACATCTTTAATACCATGATCTGCTAACATTTTTTCTGCAATTTCAGCACCACTCATCCCGTTGCGTAATTGTACTTTCGAGTATTTAGCAAATTTCTTTTTTAATTTGCTACTTACTAACCAACTTACTAAGGCTATAGCCCCAAGCAATATATAATATTGTAACATTGTTTTTTAGTTTTTAAATTTAATTTCATTATTACAAAAATAACGCCAACTTCATTTTATGAAATTTTGTCAGTAATAACATTATTTTTTACTGTATTTTATTTTAAAATAAATCAATACAATCGAAGACCCTATAGTTATAGCATTGGCAACAACCATAGATGGGCTATGTATATACAATCCATAAACTAGCCATAATGTTATGCCTGTAATAAACATGATTAACATAGGCAGGGACAAAGCAGAAACATCCCTTGTTTTCCAAGTTTTGTATACTTGTGGCAGAAATGCTGCCGTTGTTAAAATTGCTGCTGTAAAGCCTATTATTTCTATGTAATTCATTTAGTATTTTGTAATAATATAATCGCTATAATGATAAAATTGGTGACGTGGTTATCCTTAGAATTGAAACTCAACTATAAAGAGGTTCACACATCACGCCAAAAAAGGACGATTCGCAATGACGTTACCCAACAATATTTACAATTTTACCAGGAACTACGATTACTTTTTTAGGTATTCTACCAGCTAATTGTTCTTGTGTTTTTTCGTTTGCTAAAACTGCTTTTTCTATATCATCTTTACTCATATCCAATGATAATTCCATCGTGAAACGCATTTTACCATTAAACGAGATTGGATAATTTTTACTGCTTTCTACCAAATGACTTGCATCAAATTCCGGGAATGGCGCAATTGAAATTGACCCATTATTCCCTAACTGACTCCATAATTCCTCAGCAATATGAGGTGCATAAGGCGAAATTAAAACCAGTAATGGTTCAAGTACCTCTTTTGAAGTACATTTTTGAACCGTTAGCTCATTCGCAGCAATCATAAAGGTAGAAACCGATGTATTAAACGAAAAGTTCTCAATATCTTCTTGAACCTTTTTAATAGTTTTATGAAGCGTTTTTAAGTTATCCTTTGTTGGAGTTGCATCCGTAACTTTTAATCCGTTATCATCAGCATACAATTTCCATAGTTTTTTAAGAAATGAATGCACGCCTGTAATCCCAGCGGTATTCCAAGGTTTGTATTGCTCTAAAGGGCCTAAAAACATTTCATAAAGACGTAGACTGTCTGCTCCATAATCTGAAACAATATCATCTGGGTTTACAACATTGTATTTAGATTTCGACATTTTTTCAACATCGCGTCCTACTTTATAAATTCCGTTTTCTAAAATAAATTCTGAGTCTTTATAATCTTCACCAAATTCATCATCAGCCTTTAATCCTTCAATATCCAACTCATCGGATGAGTTGATATATTTAACTTTTACATGAAGCGGTTGAACCTTTTTGTCTTTTATCAATCCTAGCGATAAATATCTATTGGTCCCTTCTTCTCTATAAACAAAAGCACTAGTCCCCAGAATCATCCCTTGATTAATTAGCTTTTTCGCATACTCATCAACAGGCACAACACCTTTATCGAATAAAAACTTTTGCCAAAAACGCGAGTACAATAAATGTCCCGTAGCATGTTCGCTTCCACCGATGTATAAATCGACATCTCCCCAATAATCCATAGCTTCTTTTGAAGCCATTTCTTTTTGGTTATCAGGATCCATATAACGAGTAAAATAGAATGAACTTCCTGCCCACCCGGGCATTGTATTTAACTCTAATGGATGGATATTTTCGTCATCAATTAAATCATTTGAAACAACTTCATTTTTCAAAGTATCCCAAGCCCAAACGGTGGCATTTCCTAATGGCGGTTCGCCAGTTTCCGTTGGTAAATATTTTTCAACTTCTGGAAGCTTTATTGGTAAGTGTTCTGCTTCAATCATTTGTGGCATCCCATTTACGTAATACACAGGAAATGGTTCACCCCAATAACGCTGCCGACTAAATACAGCATCACGCAAACGGTAATTCGTTTTTCCTTCACCTTGATCAATTTGCTCCAATTCGTAAATAGCACGTTTGGTCGCTTTTTTATAGTTCATTCCGTTTAGGAAATCACTGTTTCCAATTACGGTTTTTTCTTTATCTGAATACGCTTCTTCTGATATATCAACACCCTCAAAAATATTAGGAATTGAAATATTAAAATGTTTTGCGAAATCATAATCACGTTGGTCACCACATGGCACAGACATAACTGCTCCTGTTCCGTAGCCTGCTAAAACGTAATCGCCAATCCACACTGGAATTGGTTCTTTTGTAAATGGATGTTCTGCATAAGCACCTGTAAAGGCTCCTGAAATGGTTTTTACATCTGCCATTCTATCACGTTCACTGCGTTTTGCAGTGGCAAGAATATAGGCTTCAACCGCAGGTTTTTGATCTGAAGTTGTTATTTTTGAGACTAACTCGTGTTCTGGCGCGAGTGTCATAAAACTAACTCCGAAAATAGTATCAGGCCTTGTAGTAAACACATCAATAACTGCATCGTGGTCGTTCACATTAAAAGTAACAGACGCTCCAATCGATTTCCCAATCCAGTTACGCTGACTTTCCTTTAAAGAATCTGTCCAATCAATTTTATCTAAACCTTGAAGTAAACGTTCTGCATAAGCTGAAATACGCATACTCCATTGGGTCATTTTTTTTCGAATTACGGCATGCCCACCGCGCTCTGAAACGCCGTTTACAATTTCATCGTTTGCCAAAACCGTTCCTAAAGCTGAGCACCAGTTTACTTCGGTTTCAGCTAAATAGGTTAATCTATATTGTAATAATATTTTTTGTTGCGCTTCTGAAGACATTCCATTCCAATCTTCAGCAGAAAAAGATTCAATAGTATCATCACAAACCGCATTAACGTTTCCGTTTCCTTGAGAGGCAAAAATCGTTTCTAGTACTGAAATATCTTCAGCTTTATCTACATCATTATTATACCAAGAATTGAACAATTGAATAAAAATCCATTGTGTCCATTTGTAATAACTTGGGTCGGATGTTCTTACTTCACGAGACCAATCAAACGAAAATCCAATTTGATCTAATTGACGACGATAAGTTTTTATATTTTCGGCAGTTGTAACCGCTGGATGCTGCCCGGTTTGAATCGCATATTGTTCCGCAGGCAATCCAAAACTATCATATCCTTGAGGATGCAACACATTAAATCCTTGATGGCGTTTGTAACGTGCATAAATATCAGAAGCTATATACCCTAACGGATGCCCGACATGTAACCCTGCACCACTTGGATAAGGAAACATATCCAAAACATAATATTTTGGTTTATCACTGCCGTTTACAGCCTCAAAGGTTTGATTTTCTGCCCAATACTTTTGCCATTTGGCTTCTATCTCATTGAAATTATATGTCATTGTCATGAATTCCGCTTAATAAGGCGCAAATTTACGCTTTATATACAAACTTAAAAACCTTTTATTTTTAATAGTTTATTCAATAAAAAACAAGGCTATTTTAATAATATACATTTACTTTTGATGCCTTAAAACCAAGGTATTGAATTCAAATATTTACAAAGCTCATATTGCGCTTCTGGGCGCTAATTTAATATACGGTGCAAACTACATTATAGCCAAAGGCATTATGCCTGGAAAAATTAACCCAAATGCTTTTGTTTTTATTCGATTAGCGTGCTGTGTTGTACTATTTTGGAGTATTAAATTTTTATTTGTTAAAGAAAAAGTAGAGCGTAAAGACTTCTTGAGGTTAGCACTTTGTGGGTTACTTGGCGCAGCAGCTAATATGTTGTTTTTTTTTCATGGTATTAATTTAACATCACCAATTGATGCCTCTATAATTATGACGGCTACACCTGTTATTGTTCTAATTTTTAGTTTTCTCATTCTTAAAGAACGCATTACCAAAAATAAACTCATAGGCATTTTTATTGGAGGCGTTGGCGCTTTGATTCTTATTCTTTATGGCAATACTGCCTCTGGAACAAGTTCTTTATTGGGTAATTTATTTGTGCTTTTTAATGCCACGTGTTATGGTCTTTATCTCGTTATTGTAAAAACATTAATGAAAAAATATAATGCTATAACCGTTATTAGCTGGATGTTTTTATTTGGATTACTCTTTATTTTCCCATTTACACTAAATGATTTTACTAATACAAATTTTGATGCCTTTACCATAAATACATATTTGGTTATTGGCTACGTTGTTATTTTTACAACCTTTTTTGCTTACTTATTTAATGTATATGCACTTAATTACGTAACACCATCTGTAACGAGTAGTTATATATATTTACAACCTGTAATTAGCTTTATAATGGTGAGCTTATATGCTTATATTTTGATGAAAGATAAATATGTACATGATATTAATCTCGTAAAGATTTTAAGCTGTTTATTGGTTGTTATAGGTGTTTATATAATTAGCAAAACGCCAAAGAAATTAGCTTAAACACAACAATGTTGATATGTTTTAGTTAATATAATGTTTTGAAGAGATTCCCGGTCTTATAGGATTGACAATTTGAAATGAAATCAAAAGACCCTTGGCCTTTTGGAGTTTTGTTAAAATACTTTATTATTTTTACGTCTTAATCCAATTACTGCATGAGCTCATCATTTGAAAAACATCAAAAGCGTAAACTTATTTCTTCCTACTTTTCAGTAGTGTTAAGTATTGCTTTAGTTTTGTTTTTATTGGGACTATTGGGCATGCTTATTTTAAATGCAAAAAAAGTTTCTGATCATTTTAAAGAGCAAGTTGTGGTAACAATCTTCTTAAAAGACACAGCCAAAGACGTTGAAACCAAACAACTTGAAAAAAGCTTAGCTATGGCAGATTATGTAAAATCTACCGAATACGTTTCAAAAGAACAAGCTGCCGAATTTATGAAAGTTGAAAATGGTGAAGATTTTATGGATTTTGTAGGATACAATCCATTGCAAAACTCCATTGATGTTTACTTAAAAGCAGATTTTGTAACCTCAGAGCATCTTGAAAAAATTTCTACGGAAGCAAAAAGCAAAAACTTTGTGGAAGAAGTGACTTATGATAACGACTTGGTAAACTTGATGAACGATAACGTTAAGAAGATTAGTTTTTGGGTACTCATCATAAGTGCCATTTTCACTTTAATTGCTGTTTTATTAATTAATAGCTCCATACGATTAGCTGTTTATTCCAAACGATTTACTATAAAAACTATGCAAATGGTGGGAGCTACTAAACAGTTTATTCGTCGCCCCTTTGTCTGGAAAAGTGTCCGTTTAGGGATGATAGGTGCCGTTATTGCATTAATAGGAATGGCGATTGTATTGTATTATCTAAATATAACATTTACTGAATTAGAATTACTAAGTAACCCCGTTCTGGTAATTTCATTATTTATTTTAATTTTTGCTTTAGGTATTATAATCACTTGGATAAGTACACATTTTGCCACACAACGTTTCTTGAATTTAAAAACAGATGACCTGTATTATTAGTTTTTATATACATTAAAGAATCAATTTTCAACAAATGCGTTAATTTACACTAAGATTTTTACATAGTTATGGGAGAGAAAAAACGAAAAGAAGCATCAAAACCAGTTTTTGTATTTGGTAAAAAGAATTACAAATTCATGTTTATTGGTTTAGCCATTATAGCACTAGGTTTTATTTTAATGTCTGGTGGCGGTAGTGACGACCCTAATGTTTTTAATCCTGAAATTTTTAGCTGGAGACGTATAAGACTAGCACCAACATTAATATTGATTGGATTTGGTATTCAAATTTATGCTATTCTTTTAAATCCAGACAAAAAGTAATTTCAAATTTAAATTTCGTTTTATTTTTAAACTACTCAATTTTAATACTTTTGCGACATGGAAATTATTGATGCAATTATTTTAGGTATTATTCAAGGCTTAACTGAGTTTTTACCAGTTTCTTCAAGTGGGCATTTAGAATTAGGCAAGGCTATTCTTGGTGATAATTCTGTGCCAGAAGAAAGTTTATTGTTTACTGTGGTCCTTCATTTTGCAACTGCACTAAGTACTATTGTTGTATTCAGAAAAGATATTCTAGGTCTAATAAAAGGAGCTTTACAATTCAAATGGAACGACGATTTGAAATTCATTTCTAAAATAGCCCTTTCCATGATTCCTGCAGCGGTTATAGGCTTTACTTACGAATCACAATTTGCTGAACTATTTGGCGGAAATATTAAACTTGTAGGCTTTATGCTGATTATTACAGCCCTACTTCTATATTTA
>Ga0209406_1002266_pt1 | contig 13010 bp, 10 predicted proteins | sample COGITO_mtgs_1204_FD_184808 | JGI IMG/M metagenome (GOLD analysis project Ga0209406, IMG submission 184808) | Pelagic marine microbial communities from North Sea - COGITO_mtgs_120426 (SPAdes) (version 2) | ecosystem: Environmental > Aquatic > Marine > Epipelagic ...
GCATTAATTATTCGACTAGAGTATGTTTTTTATCAATATGCTCACTATATTTGTAAAAAACTAAGCAGAATGGCAATTATTATAACGGACGAATGTATCAACTGCGGAGCTTGTGAGCCCGAATGCCCAAATACAGCAATTTATGAAGGAGGTGCAGAATGGAAATATTCTGATGGAACTTCATTAATGGGCATGATTACAACATTGAATGGTGATACTGTTCAATCCGATAAAGAAAATGAGCCTATTGATATGGATGTTTACTATATATCACCTGACAAATGTACCGAGTGTGTTGGTTTCCATGATGAACCTCAATGTGCTGCTGTTTGTCCAGTTGATTGCTGTATTGACGATAAAGATCTTAGAGAATCTCAAGATGAATTAATGGCTAAGAAAGATTTTATGCATTTAGATTAAACAATATCCTATAAAAATAATCTAGCCTGTTTCATCAATTGAAGCAGGCTTTTTTGTGATTAAAATTTTGCATAAACCATACATCAATATTTATTCTAATTAAATAGTCAATTTATTGCACAGAAAAGAATATTCCTACTATTTTTGTGGCTGGGGTAAGTCTTGTACGATCAGCTCCCTCTTAATCCTCCAGGGCGGGAACGCAGCAAAGGTATGAGGTTGTAGCGGTGCGATATAAGTAGCTTGCCCCTGTTTTTTTCCCAATTACATTCTTTGATTTTCATTTGACTAACTTCTAGTTCGAAAAAACAATTAGTTTTGTAGTAAACTATAGAATTTATGAAATTTTTCATTGATACAGCTAATCTAGAAGAAATAAAAGAAGCCAATGATCTAGGTATACTTGATGGAGTTACGACAAATCCATCTTTAATGGCAAAAGAAGGAATCACTGGAGAGCAAAATATTCTTGATCATTATGTGACAATTTGTAATATTGTTGATGGTCCCGTTAGTGCAGAAGTCATTTCAACAGATTTTGCTGGAATAATTAGAGAAGGCGAGCACTTAGCCTCTTTACATAATAATATTGTTGTGAAAGTTCCTATGATTCTTGAAGGAATTAAGGCTATTAAATATTTCTCTTCCAAAGGAATAAAAACGAATTGTACACTAATATTTTCTGCAGGACAAGCCATATTAGCCGCAAAAGCTGGAGCGACATACATTTCTCCGTTTTTAGGGAGATTAGATGACATTTCCGTCAATGGATTAGATTTAATTGCTCAAATTCGCTTGATTTACGACAATTATGCTTACAATACTCAAATTTTAGCAGCATCTGTGCGCCATCCCATGCATATTATTAATTGTGCAGAATTAGGATCTGATGTAATGACAGGACCTCTAAAAGCGATAAAAGCACTTGCGAACCATCCCCTTACAACATCTGGATTAGAAACTTTCTTGGCTGACTACGCCAAAGGAAACGCTTAATTAATTATCAGAAAATGGACAATAGAAAACATGTAGAAGTGTGCTTTACACCTGGTGATTATGAATATTTTAAAGGAAATAGCGAAATTGTTGTAGTCATTGATGTTTTAAGAGCTACTTCTGCAATTTGTGCAGCATTTCAGAATGGTATTAAATCAATAATTCCCGTTGCAACGATTGAAGAAGCAAGAGAATATCAAAAAAAAGGATATTTAGTTGGTGCCGAAAGAAAAGGACAAATTGTTGATGGATTCGACTTTGGTAATTCGCCTTATTCTTATATGAAGGAAGAACTAAAAGGAAAAGAAGTTGTGTTATCGACAACTAACGGAACTAAAGCACTTAGCATTGTCTCTGATGCACCAATTGTAGTCGTTGGGGCACTTAATAATCTTGACGCCTTATGTGAATGGCTCGCTGTACAAGACAAGAATGTTTTATGCCTTTGCTCTGGTTGGCAGAATAAATTCAATTTGGAAGATACAATCTGTGCAGGAGCGATTTCAGACAAACTTATTTCAACTGGAAAATTTAAGTCCGATGAAGACTCCTCAATAGCGGCCAAATATTTGTATCTTTCTGCATGGAAGAACCCCTTAGGGTATTTAAAATCGAGTTCTCATCGTAAAAGACTGAAGAATTTGAATTTAAATGAAGACATCAAATATTGTCTCACACCGAATAAAACAAATGTAATTCCAATATTGAAAAATGGGAAGTTGGTTAAATTATAAAACAATTTTATTACTCTGCATACCATTAATCTTTGGCTTGGGAAGAGAGCAAGAAACTCAAAAAAAATGGGGTTTTTTTGGACATAAACGTATCAATCGAATAGCAACATTTACACTGCCTCCAGAAATGTTTGGATTTTATAAGGAGCACATTGAATATTTAACAGAACATGCCGTAGATCCTGACAAGAGGAGGTATGCAGTCGATGGAGAAGCACAAAGACATTACATTGATATAGATCACTATGCTGAACATGGAGAAAATCCATTTGATGTTGTGCCAGTAAGATGGAATGATGCTGTAGAAAAACTTACTGAAGATACTTTACAAGCATATGGTATTGTGCCATGGCATATCATGGTCATGAAATATCGATTACAAAGAGCTTTCGAGCATAAAAATGTTGATTTAATCTTAAAATACTCTGCCGACATTGGTCATTACATTGGTGACGCTCATGTTCCTTTGCATACTACAGAAAATTACAATGGGCAACTAACTGATCAAAAAGGAATTCATGGACTATGGGAGAGCCGTTTGGTCGAGATTAATTATTCTCATTATGATTATTTCGTTGGCAAAGCAGAACATTTTAGCGATTTACAATCTCATATATGGAATTCCGTTACCGCGTCACATCTTGCCTTGGATTCAGTTTTTCAAATGGAGATTGACGTAACTAAAGACATCGGTCCAGATAAAAAGTACAGTTTTGAAAAACGAGGAAATACAACTGTTCCGGTTTACTCTTATGAATTCTCCCAAGAATATCATCGAAGAATGAACGGTATGGTTGAACGTAGGCTAAAAGCAGCTATTTATACTACAGGATCTGTTTGGTATACTGCTTGGGTAGATGCAGGACAGCCTGACTTGTCCGAATTACAAAACACTCCTCCTTCTGCAGCTTTGTTGGAAGAAATAAAACAAATGGACGAGCATTTTCACAATGACAAGAGTAAGGGCAGAATTTGCGAGTAGAAGGTAATTAATCCTACTACTTAGATCAATCTTCTGAAAACAATTGAATAAAACTGTATTAATCTCTCTCTCTCACCTGCTTAAAACCAATTCTAAGCGTTCTTTCATAATTGCGAATTGTACGTACTTCAGATTGATTAATTAACGCCAAAGATACTCCCTCCTTCCCTGCTCTCGCAGTTCGTCCACTTCGATGAAGATAATACTCATTGCTTTCTGGAAGTTGATAATGTACAACATAACTTAATCCTTCAACATCAATTCCTCGAGCGGCAACATCCGTAGAGACCAAAATCTGTATTTTTTCACCTTTAAATGCGCGCATTACTTTGTCTCTTTCTTTCTGTAATAAGTCACCATGAATCGCGTCGGTAGATACATTTTTAGCAATTAATTGCTTCGCTAACTTCTTTGTTGCAGCTTTAGTTTTACAAAAAATTATTCCTCTGTTCTTATGCTCGGTCTTCAAAAATTGTAATAGAATATTTAATTTATTATTATCATCACATATTAAATACTGATGTTTAATCTTCTTATTTACGAAATTATCTTGATTAACTTTTATATACTCAGCGTCAGGTGAAAGATGGGTGCTAATAATTTCCTTAATTCCATTTGGCATTGTTGCTGAGAACAGCCATTTACACTCTACATTCGGCAGGAAATTAAGTATTGTATCCAGCTGTTTTTTAAATCCCATACTCAACATTTCATCAGCTTCATCAAGTATTACTGTCTTAACCCCGGATAGATCGACTGCTTTTTTCTCTACTAAATCAATCAATCTTCCTGGAGTAGCAACAACAATATGAGTGGGACGACTTAGTGCAGACATTTGACGTTCTATATACTCTCCACCATAAACTGCTTCAGTAAAAATTTTGTCTGAATACTTAGTATACTTAAACAGCTGCTTAGCCACTTGCTTTCCAAGCTCTCGTGTTGGACAAAGAATTAAGCCTTGAACAGAAGAATCATTAGAGTCTACTCTTGATAACAAAGGTAATCCGAAAGCGGCTGTCTTACCAGTACCCGTTTCTGCTTGTCCAATAATATCTACCGGGTCACCAATTAATAGCGGAATTATTTTTTTTTGAATTTCTGTTGGTGTTTCAATCTTCATGTCATGAAGTCCCAAAATAAATTTCTTGTCAATTCCTAATTTTTCAAAACTCATAAATTCATTATTCTACTATTCAAGTGCAAAGTTACTCTAGTAATCGAAGTAATGGCAATTAAATTGTGTCTACTTTACTCTTTTCAAGGACAGATCGTACCTATTACATCAAAATCTCTTACACGAGATTTTAAATAAAAAATATACATTTAGCATTAGTCAGGATTATTTTGACTATCTTTGCCCAATAAATTATTTATTATTATCACAATGAGCAAAGGTACAGTAAAGTTTTTCAACGAATCAAAAGGTTTTGGTTTCATAGTTGAAGAAGAATCAGAAAAAGAACATTTTGTACACGTTACAGGATTAATCGATGAGATTAAAGAAGGTGACGATGTAGAGTTCGAATTAAAAGAAGGTAAAAAAGGACTTAACGCAATTGACGTAAAAGTTGTTTAATATTTGAATTAATTTCTAAGCCTGTTTGTCTAAGACAAACAGGCTTTTTTTTTGTTCAAATTTTCAATTATAGAAATGGTAATTTAAGCATTCAATGTTAATGGTAAAGGTTACTTTTTAATGAATTTCAGTTATATTTGAAACATAAAGCCAAACATGAAGATTTTTTTATCAGTTATTATTTTTACCCTAGTAATTAGTAGGGCTTTTGCTCAACCCTATAAAACTATAAAGACCTACAAACCATACAATTGGATGGTTGGAATTAGTTGGTCTGCGATTGATGATGATGGGCGTCCATTTAATGCCCTTTTTAATTTACCAAACTGGAATTACGAAATGTACCCTACTCGATTATCTTTAGATAAATATTTTAAATATGGATGGAGTCTAGAAGGGGTGGCAACTTACACAAATTATCTAGGTGGCAAGCTAGTTAATGGTAAGCTGGAAGCTTCTGGAGCTTTTTTTTCCTTTGATGTTAATGGAAAGTATAGTTTTTATAATCAATATGCGCCAAAAGCTAGATGGATAGACCCTTACTTTACTTTTGGTCTTGGATATACTTATAGGTCTAATGCATTCACCGAAAATCATATTCCTAACTTAAACTTAGGCTTTGGAATAAATTTTTGGATCGCTAAAGGTTTTGGCATCCAAATACATTCGAATGCCAAATTTGGTGTTTACCCTCGTTTTTGGAATACAAATACAAATTACTTGCAACATTCAATTGGTATAGTATATAGATGGGGAGAAGGAAGTATAAAGAATTCTCCTAAAGAGAAAAAACAATACAAGTGGACCAAAGACAAACAACGTCACAAGACTAAAACAGGGCACTAAATATTCGAAATAGATAGAATAACTCATTTGGAACAAAAATCGATTGAAATAAAAGGTGCTAGAATGCACAATTTGAAAAACATTGATGTTAAAATTCCGCATGGGAAATTTACAGTTATTACAGGATTATCTGGTTCTGGTAAGTCTTCATTAGCCTTTGACACTCTATATGCTGAAGGACAAAGACGTTACATTGAAAGTCTATCCTCTTACGCTCGACAATTTTTAGGGAAATTAAATAAGCCCGAAGCTGATTATATAAAGGGAATTGCACCCGCAATTGCAATAGAACAAAAGGTATCTACAAATAATCCGAGATCAACGGTTGGTACAAGTACAGAAATATATGATTATTTAAAAGTTCTTTTTTCTAGAATCGGTAAAACATATTCTCCAACTTCAGGTGAAATCGTTAGAAAACATACTGTCACAGATGTTATAGACTTTTTACAAAAGCAGGAAGTCAACTCAAAACATGTCATTCTTTCTCCATTAATTGGATTTAAAAAATATGGCGAACAACGACAAATTGAGATTCTTAAAAAACAGGGTTACGTTCGTTTATTCTTAAATAGCGAATTTATTTTGATTGAGGATATTATCAAAGACTTACCGAGTAATATTAGTAAATCCATGCTTGTCATTGACAGAATTTCTGTGAATTTCTCAGATGAAGATAATATTTCAAGATACGGAGATTCAATCTCATTAGCTTTTGCAGAAGGTGAAGGTGTCTGTATTCTTCATTCGGTTGAATCTAAAGAAAGTACAAGCTTTTCTAATCGATTTGAATTAGATAACATACTTTTCACTGAACCTAACGAACACTTTTTCACCTTCAATAATCCTTTTGGGGCTTGTAGAAAATGTGAAGGCTTCGGCGTTGTCATTGGGATAGACTCTAATTTGGTCATTCCAAACAAAGAACTCAGTCTTTTTGAAGGTGCAGTTATGCCGTGGAAAGGAGAAAAAATGAGTAGATACAAAGATCAGTTTATTGAAAAGGCTATTGATTTTCCTATTCATCGTCCAATTAATGAACTCACTGATTCGGAATTGGATCTCTTATGGAATGGAGCCAAGGGAATCAAAGGAATTAATCAATTTTTCAAGTTTGTAGAAAGCAAATCTTATAAAATTCAATACCGCGTTATGCTTTCTCGCTACCGTGGTAAAACTGGCTGTCTAGACTGCAGAGGTACTCGACTAAGAAAAGATGCTGCGTATGTTAGAATTAATGATAAATCAATTATGGACATTGTGATGATGCCAATTGAAGAGGCATTGACTTTTTTCGAAAATTTGGCGCCGAATAAACATGATATTCAAATTACGAAGCGAATTCTACCTGAAATCACCAATAGATTACAGTTTTTAAAAGAAGTTGGATTGGGATATTTAACCTTAAACAGAGCTTCTGGAACTCTTTCTGGTGGAGAATCACAAAGAATTCACTTGGCAACCTCTCTTGGCAGCAGTCTAGTAGGTGCGATGTATATTCTAGATGAGCCATCTATTGGTTTACACCCAAGGGACACGGAAAAATTAATTAATGTCTTACATGCTCTCAGAGATCTTGGTAACACTGTAATTGTGGTTGAACACGAGGAGGACATGATGAAATCTGCAGATGAAATCTTAGACATTGGACCACTAGCAGGCGCATATGGTGGAGAAATTGTTTTTCAAGGGAATCATAAAAAATTGATTAAAGCGAAAAATAGTCTGACAGCAGATTATTTAACCGGCAAACAAAAAATTCTTGTTCCAAAGAAAAGAAGAACCTCAAAAAATAAATTGACCATCAAAGGTGCTCGACAATTTAACTTGAAAAATATAGACATTAACTTTCCCTTGCATAGCTTAATATGTGTAACTGGGGTTAGTGGGTCAGGCAAATCTACATTGGTCAAAGAAGTTTTACTTCCCGCAGTAAAGAGAGAGCTTGGTATTTATGGAGACCAACTTGCTGATTTTAAATCATTTTCTGGCGACATGCAACATGTTAAAGCAGTTGAATTTGTCAATCAAAATCCAATTGGAAAATCATCAAGAAGTAATCCAATTACATATGTTAAGGCGTTTGACGATATTCGTGACTTATTCTCACGGCTCCCATTAGCAAAAGTTCGAGGCTATAAACCAGGTTTCTTCAGTTTTAATGTCGATGGAGGAAGATGTGAAGTCTGTGATGGTGAAGGGGAAATTACAGTGAGTATGCAATTCATGGCTGATGTGCATTTGACTTGTGAACAATGTAAAGGTTCACGCTACAAAATGGAAGCATTGGAAATTGAGTACAAAGATAAATCAATAGCCGATTTACTGCAAATGGATATTCAATCTGCCTATGATTTCTTTCACTCCGGAATCGAGAACATAGAGAAAAAAATTGCAGCGAAAATTGAACCTTTAGTTAAAGTAGGATTGGGATATTTAAAATTAGGGCAACCTTCAAGTACTTTAAGTGGTGGAGAGGCTCAACGAATTAAATTAGCTTCTTTTCTCTCGAAGGGAACGAAGGCCGCTCCTACTCTATTTATTTTTGATGAACCAACAACAGGATTGCATTTTCACGATGTTAAAAAATTATTAATCGCTTTTAATGAACTTATTGACAAAGGTCACTCAATCATAGTTATTGAACACAATCTTGACGTAATTAAGTGTGCAGATCACATTATAGACATAGGCCCAGAAGGTGGAAATAAAGGTGGTGAAATAATGTTCACAGGTACTCCCGAAGAAATTATCAAATCAAAAAAAAGTGTGACCGGATTCTACCTTGAAGAAAAACTTCATTAAGATTCTTTTTCAGGTCTCCAACCTTCTGTTTTTGCTATAATAGCGGATACTGTAGCATCACTTGTTACATTTACAACTGTTCTGCACATATCTAAAATCCGATCGACTGGGAAAACAATTGCGACCCAAAGAGGATTTAAGCCTATTGAATCAAGAACAATCATCAACATAATAAGACCAGCACTTGGAACAGCAGCAGCACCGATTGATGCTAAAGTCGCAGTAGCAACAATCCCAACTTGTTGAAGCAAAGATAAATCTACATCATGATATTGAGCCAAGAAAATTACAGCAATCGCCTGATACAAAGATGTACCGTCCATATTAACGGTTGCCCCAATTGGTAAAACAAAATCACTAACTTTTTCAGGAACTTTTAAATTATCATTGACACATTCTATTGTGATAGGAAGCGTTGCAGCACTTGAACTGGTAGAAAACGCTAAAAACTGTGCAGGACTGAGTCCTTTATAGAACTGTGAATAACCGATTTTTACTCCAAAAATACGCAACAATAGAGGGTAAAAACCAAAGAGCATAAGCATTAATCCACCAAAGACTAATAATGTATAATAACCCAAAGCTATAAATATTTCTAACAGTTCATCGAGAGTATCTGCTGACTTAGCAAGAACACCAGCCATTAAGCAAAACACAAAAAAAGGAGCAAAATTCATAACCATATGAACCATTTTTATGAAAATTTCATTCATGTTATCAAAAAATGACCGAACAGTTTTTGTCTTTTCTGCTGGCATTAATATCATTGCAATACCAAAAAACAATGCGAAGAAAATAACCTGAAGCATTAACTTTCCATCTCCTAAGGCCTGAATGATATTACTTGGGACCATATCTACCAATGGCTTTAGAGGGCCTTCATCCTTTGTTGAGTTTTTTAGTGCATTCTTTTGTTGAATCTTCTGATATTCCTCCGTTTCCATGTCAGAGTTAATTTTCTGACGAATTTCTTGTAATTTCTCAACAGAAGATGAAGCCATTAAATTTCGACCATCTTTGACTTCTATATTGTTATCAAAAGCCCAAACTTCGTATTCTAATCTGTGATTATTTCTTGTTTCTTCATTCGATTGAACACCAGGGCCAAAGAAATTGACCAATAACAACCCTACGGTTACAGAAAAAACAGTCGTAATTAAGTACATCCCTAAAGTTTTCGCTCCCATTCTTCCTAATTTGGCAGGATCGCCTAAGCCAGCTACACCTGTAACTATAGAAAACAAAACCAACGGAACAGCAATAAATTTTAGTATGTTGATGAAAATAACACCGAATGGATCAATCCAGTTTCCTGTAAATTCGTTCCATCCCATAGCTCCTGAAATAATAGACCATATTATTCCAAAAATCATCGCGATTAATATCTTCCAGTGTAATGCTAATTTTTTCATGCCATGAAGTTAAGAAAATGATTGAAATTCTGGAGGAACCGAAATAAAGAAAAAAATAGCTAATTACTTATTCTTTTCTTTAGCAGTAAGGGATAAATTTTCAATTATTAATATCTTGGGTTACTTATTCTTAGTTTTCATATGAAACATCGAGCAGGTTAAATGTTCGAGACAAACAATCACAATAAAATGATGGAACAATTCAATCACTTATTATCATATAAAATGCTAATTTAGACTTTGGTTTATCTGCGGGTGAATCAAAAGCGAAATTATTAAAACAAACCCCGTATTTTGGTAGACACTATTTAAATTGCAGGTAAATTTGACAAAAATTTACGGACTATTGAAGCTATTGCTATAGCCTATTTCAAAAATCAAATGCGAAGAATATAGTGGGGTTAATTATGTATGCGCTTAAAAATATGTCCTATAAATGCTAATATAATTACTGCTTAAACTCAAACATAACACAATTCAAAGTTTTGATTCAATCCATCACAATACATCAATACTTAGAAGAATATATCAATATTCCGCTTGTTGATGTTCGCTCTCCTGGAGAATTTGCACAAGGTCAACTCCCTTTAGCTCTAAATGTTCCATTGTTCTCAAATGAAGAAAGAGCAATTGTTGGAACAGCTTATAAAAAGCAATCAAAGGAGAAGGCAATGGAAATCGGATTAAAATTTGTACAACCTAAACTTCAATCATTTATTGATGAATGCAAGCGAATCGAAAAGAATGAAAAAATAATCATCCATTGCTGGCGAGGAGGATTAAGAAGTAAATCATTCGCAGAACATCTATCGAATAATGGATTCACTAAAGTATTCTTACTTGAAGGGGGCTACAAGAGCTTTAGAACGCACGTACTTTTAACATTCAAAAGCAATTATAACTTAATTGTCCTAGGCGGATACACTGGCTCTGGTAAAACAGAAACGCTGCATGAATTAGAAAATTTAGGAGAACAAATCATTGACCTCGAAATGCTTGCGAATCATAAAGGGTCAGCGTTTGGAGGCTTAGGAGGGATTACACAATCATCAACTGAGCAGTTTGAAAATAATATATTCTGGGAATGGAAAAACTTAGACAAAGATCGATTAATATGGATTGAAGATGAAAGTCGCAACATTGGGCGCGTTTTTCTCCCGCAAGATCTTTATGCAAATATTCGTTTTCAAAATACTATTTTCATGGAAATCCCGGTCGATAAAAGAGCGGTTTTTCTAAAATGCGGTTATTCTGAAATACCTCATAAATCTCTGGAAGATGCCATTTTAAAAATAGGGAAGAAAATTGGAAATGAGAATGTACAATTGGCTATTCAGGAACTAGAGAAAAGAAACTATATTAATGTCGCAAAAATAGCTCTTAAATACTATGACAAAAGGTACCTTCACGGATTAAATAAGCGAAACAAAGATACTGTCTCGATTTTGCAATTCAGAGATGTTGACCCCCTAAAAAACGCAGATAAATTACGTAAATATGTCTCAAGAAAAGCCTAAAATAAAATTAACCAAATATAGCCACGGAGCAGGTTGTGGTTGTAAAATATCTCCAAAAGTATTATCTGAAATGCTTCAAACAAACATTCCTGCTATACCTGACGCACGGCTACTTGTTGGTAACGACACTAGAGATGATGCTGCAGTTTATGACATGGAAAATGGAACAGCAATTATCAGTACAACTGATTTCTTTATGCCCATCGTGGATGATCCTTTTACTTACGGAAAAATTGCAGCAACAAATGCGATAAGCGATATATATGCAATGGGCGGCACTCCCCTCTTAGCAATTGCGATTCTTGGTTGGCCGATTGATAAATTAGCTCCCGCAATTGCGCGCGAAGTTTTAGAAGGTGGTCGAGAAGCCTGTAAAGAAGCTGGAATACTTTTGGCAGGAGGACACAGTATTGATAGTCCTGAACCCATTTTTGGACTCGCCGTTACTGGTTCTGTTAATGTTTCTGACTTGAAAAGAAATGACACTGCTAAAAAAGGATGTAAATTGTTTTTAACAAAGTCACTTGGTGTTGGAATTCTAACAACAGCTCAAAAAAAAGGCCTACTCCTGGCAAAAGATGAAACTAGAGCGGTAGATTCAATGATACTGCCAAATAAAATTGGTCAAGATTTATCAAAACTCTCAGGATTAATGGCAATGACTGATGTTACAGGATTTGGATTACTTGGTCACCTAACTGAAATGTGTGAGGGTAGTGAACTCTCCGCAATTATTCATTTTAATCAGGTTCCAACCATCGAAGGAATTGATTATTACATCGAAAAAGATTGTATTCCTGGAGGGACTCATAGGAACTGGAGTAGCTATGGAGATAAGGTTCAACTTAAAAAAGAAGAGATGAAGCTCATTTTATGCGATCCTCAAACAAGTGGTGGTCTGCTTATTGCCGTTGCAGATGAAGATATTAATGAGACAATTAGTTTACTCAAAGAACAACAGCTTGAAGCGCATTATTTTGGAGAATTAGTAGAGCAAACCGACCAACTAATAACTGTATTGTGATAAAATATCTGATCCTTTCACTTTGTTTTTTAACAATAAGCAATTCTGTATCTTCTCAGAAATTGATTGATGTTAAAAGCTATTTCTTTAAATTAATCATTACTGATTCGAGTGATGTAATTCGTGTTCGTGAAGTTATCTCTGTTGATTTTGTTGAGGAATGTAACTTTTTTGAGTTGGATCTAAACAATTTAAATGCCGATAACAAAGGAATGGTTGTTCATTCAATACAACGAGACAGAATGAAATTGAATTTTGACCACTCTAATGATAAACTAAAAATTAATACTGGAATAAATAAAAAGGGAACTAATAGTGAGTTTCGCATTATTTACAGTGGTATTCCTGAAGATGGATTAGTTATTGGCGAGAATAAATACAAAAACAGAACCATATTTGGTGACAATTGGCCAAAAAGAGCTCGTAATTGGTTAGCAACAGTAGATCATCCATCTGATAAAGCACTAGTGGATTTTGAAGTTATAGCTCCTGCTCACTATACCTGCATATCAAATGGAAAGCTTATGGATGTTACTTCATTAGACAAGGATTATACTGCTTCTTTCTACTCTTCAGAACATGAATTACCAACAAAAGTTATGGTCATTGGTTTAGCTGATTTTACTATTGACACAGTGCCTTCAAAAAACAATTTCCCTATTACAAGTTGGGTATATAAAGAAGATCAAATTAAT
>Ga0209406_1002283_pt1 | contig 12965 bp, 8 predicted proteins | sample COGITO_mtgs_1204_FD_184808 | JGI IMG/M metagenome (GOLD analysis project Ga0209406, IMG submission 184808) | Pelagic marine microbial communities from North Sea - COGITO_mtgs_120426 (SPAdes) (version 2) | ecosystem: Environmental > Aquatic > Marine > Epipelagic ...
TCGATATTGTCATCCACAACAGGGTAGACCCACACCGAGCAAAAAGACGTGTGCCGTTTGGCGGCGGCGTCAAATGGGCTGATCCTGACCAAGCGATGCACGCCCGACTCTGACTTCAACCAGCCATAGGCGTTATGCCCCGATATCTTATAGGCCGCAGACTTAATGCCCGCCTCCTCGCCCGCCGTTTCCGATTGCAGCTCGACCGTGTACCCTTTTTTCTCCGCCCAACGCACATACATGCGCGATAGCATCAAGGCCCAGTCGCAACTCTCCGTCCCACCAGCGCCAGAATTGATCTCAAGGAAGGTATCATTGCTGTCCGCCTCCCCGTCCAGCAGCGCGTCGAGCTCCTTTTCCGCGGCCGTGGTGCGCAGTGCTTTGAGAGCCTCTTCAGCATCTTTGACGACCTCTCCGTCATCCTCCGCAGCGCCCAGCTCAATCATTTCCAGATTGTCTGACAGATCTTGGCGGATTCCCTCATAGGTCGCGATGGCATCGACTAAGATCTGGCGATCCCGCATCAACTTTTGCGCCCGCTCTTGATCGTCCCAAAGACTGGGGTCTTCAATCATGGCGTTAAATTCTTCCAACCGATAGGGCGCGGTGTCGTAGTCCAGACGCTTGGCCAAAAGTCCCAAAGACTTTTCGATGGCTGCCACAACATTGACCATTTCCGCGCGCATATCAAACCTACCAGATTATGAAGTTCAGTTGGGATCGGTCTACCCAAGCCAGGAGCGATTGCCAAGCGCCACAACCGATTTTCGTCAGTAAAGCCCACCGGACGACAAAGAGCCAAAGGAGGCCTGGGGCGCCACAGTGATTGTCTTGCCGGTGGAGGTGATGACCTGTTGCATCTCTTCGGTCTCCCCTTCCGCAAACATGGGCATATTGCTGCTGACCTGAAAGCCCCCGTCAAAAGCCACACCAAAAATCGGCTCGCTTCCATCGCGGAAAAATTCAGCGACCACGTGATCCCCCTCGGCGTCCTCCTGCAAACGCGCGCCTGTAAAGCGGTTGATGTTGATAAAGGTACCATTGTCCGGCACGGTGAATTCGCCGGCACCATAGCGCTCAATCGCCACTTCCATAAAGCGATTGAACACCGGTCCACACATGCCGCCACCGCCAGCGCCGCGGCCCAAAGGCTGTGGCTGGTCCATACCCATATAACAGCCCGCAGCGATATTGCTGGTGAAGCCCACGAACCAGACATCCTTGGCCTCATTGGTGGTTCCGGTCTTTCCTGCCACGGGCACGGGAAGATTGACCGACCGGCTGGCTGTGCCACGCTCAACGACCCCTTCCATCATCGCGGTTAATTGATAGGCGGTGACCGGATCCATCACCCGCTCGCGGTTTGACGTGATCTTGGGCAGGCGGCCGGCCATCAGATCGGGGGTTCGGCAATCGTCACAGCTGCGTTGATCATGCAAAAACACGGTTTTGCCGTTCCGATCTTGCACCCGATCAACCAAGGTGGGCTGCACCCGCTCGCCACCATTGGCGAACATGGCATAGGCCGACACCATTTTGTAAAGCGTCGTCTCTTCAGACCCCAGTGAGGCCGAAAGGTAAGGCTTCATGTTATCGTAAACCCCGAATTTCTCCGCATATAGCGCAATCGTCGGCATGCCCAATTCCTGAGCCAATCGCACGGTCATGAGATTTCTTGATTGCTCGATACCCGTGCGCACCGGCGTCGGGCCATAGAATTTATCTGAGTAATTCTTGGGGCGCCACAAGCCTTGTGGCGTGTCGACCTCAATCGGCGCGTCAATCACAATGGTCGCTGGGCTATAGCCGCTGTCGAGGGCGGCAGCATAGACAAAAGGCTTGAAAGAAGAGCCGGGCTGACGTTTGGCCTGCGTGGCGCGGTTGAACACGGAGTGTTGATAGGAAAATCCGCCCTGCATCGCCAGGACCCGGCCCGTATGCACATCCATGGCGACAAACCCGCCTTGGATCTTTGGCACCTGGCGCAGTGACCAATTCACAAAGACCCCATCTTCTGGGTTAACAACCGGCGACACCAAAATCACGTCACCGACGGAGAGCAAGTCTTTGACCCGCTTGGCTGCTGATTTGCTGATGCTGCCATCGCTATTTTGCTTTTTCGCCCATGTCACATCGCTGGCCGGTAGGATATGAGCGTCGCCCTCTATCCCTTCAATACCCAAGCGCGCATCGCTTTTCATCAGCTCCAACACAACCGCTGGACGCCAAAGCTGATTGATCACAATATCGCGCGGCACGTCGAGCTTGCTCAACGCGGCGCGCCAATCGCCCAGCTGCTCAGCGGCAATCACCTGACCTGTGCCATGATACACGCCTTGCGCCCGGTCATAATCTTCAAGCCCGAGCCGCAGGCTTTGCGCCGCCACCTGTTGCAATGTCGGATCAATCGTCGCCCGAACGGAATAGCCGCCAGTGAAAAATTCAGCCGTGCCAAAGTCGCGGGTCAATTGCCGGCGTATCTCATCTGTGGGGTAATCCCGCCCGGGCAGATTGCTGCGAAAGCTGGCAAAATCGCCACTTTGAACGGTCTTGAGAGGTTTCTTACGGGCCATCTCATACTCAATATCTGACAAGAACCCATTTTCATTCATCTCACGCAATACAAAATTGCGCCGCGCTATGGCCCGCTCACGCTGGCGCACGGGATGGTACTTTGATGGCGCCTTGGGCAAGGTGGCCAAATAGGCGACCTCCTCGGGTAAAAGATCGTCGAGAGATTTGTTGAAATAGGTCTGTGCCGCCGCCGCGACCCCAAAGGAATTTTGCCCCAAAAAAATCTCATTAAGATAAAGCTCTAGGATACCTTCTTTATCCAAAGTGCCTTCAATTCGCGTGGCCAATATCAGCTCTTTAATCTTACGTTCTGCCGAGCGTGACCCATCGAGCAGGAAGTTTTTCATCACCTGTTGCGTGATGGTCGAGGCACCGCGCAAATTGGCCCCGCGCGAGACAATCGCGTCGCGCAGAGCTGCGGCCATCCCGGCTGGATCATAGCCCGCGTGGCTATAGAAATTCTTATCCTCAGCGGAAATAAACGCCGCCTTCACCAAATCCGGTATCTCATCGGCCGATGCAAAAAGGCGCCGTTCGGTCGCAAATTCATCGATGATATGCCCCTCACCCGAGTAAATCCGGCTGATTGTTTTCGGCTGATAGCTGGCCAATTCATCATGACTGGGCAACCCTTGCCCATAGATCAGGAAAATCGCACCTAAGACCACCGCGCCAAACACCGCAGCCAAAGTCAGCGATGAAAAAATTGCCCCCAAAATGCGCAAGCACAGCATCGCGAGGCGCGCGCAGGATCTGGTGACTAATTTTCCGAGGGCGCTCAGGCTGGGCATAGGGGGTTTGGCTCCGTCTTTTCGTCTCTATATGCGGTGCGCCGGCTCAGGTCAAAACACGAATGCGCCAAATATAAGCGCAGAGCGGCTCAAATTGTTCAAAGCCCGTCTTGCAGGCCAAATCTTGCTGAAATTTCACACATATCGATTGTGCATAAACTGCTTCAAACGCCGCAGGCCCTCAATAATTTCTCCAGTCGCTTGTGCATAGGACAGCCGAATTGTGTGCCCCCCCCGGATCGGGTCGAAATCCAGTCCAGGCGTAAGAGCCACCCCCGCCTCTTGTAAGACTTCCGCAGCAAAGGTCCGACTGTCGACGCCAAACTCAGAGATATCTGCATAAATATAAAAAGCCCCATCTGGCGGCGCGATCTGCGTCAAACCCGCCTCAGGCAGGCCTTGCAGCATCAGGCGGCGGTTCTCGCGATAGACGGCCAGGTTTTCTTGCATTTCATCGTGGCTTTGCAGGGCCGCCAGAGCCGCCAGCTGACTGACATGCGGCGGGCAAATAAACATATTTTGCGCCAAACGCTCGACACTGCGCAGATGATTTTCCGGCACCACCAGCCAGCCAATCCGCCAACCAGTCATCGAGAAATACTTCGAAAAAGAATTGATCACATAGGCCCGATCTGTGACCTCAAGCGCCGTGACGGCTTTTTTGTCATATTCAATCCCGTGGTAAATTTCATCGGATATGAAGCCTATGTCTCGAGATTGCGCAAAATCGGCCAGAGCGGCCAAACTTGGCTTATCAATCATCGTGCCTGTGGGATTGCCGGGCGAGGCCACCAGCAACCCATCGAGTTGCTGATGTTGCAAATCAGCGACCCGCAATTGATGGCCTTGGCTGGCATGGGTGGGAATATCCACTGGGGTGAGCGCCAGGGCCTTTAAAATTTGCCGGTAAGACGGATAGCCGGGCGCGGCCACCGCGACGCGCGCGCCGGGATCGAACAATCCTGTGAAAGCGAGGAGAAACCCTGCCGATGAGCCAGAGGTGACAACAACCCGCGCCGGGTCCAAATCCACATCATACCAACGTTTATAAAGCGCTGCGATTCCCGCGCGCAACTCCGGCAACCCAAGGGCCACCGTATAGCCCATCGCATCATGCGGCAGCGCTGCGGCCACAGCTTGCCGGGCCTTAAGAGGCGCAGCTGTGCTCGGTTGCCCCACTTCCATATGCACAATTCGGCGACCTTCCGCCTCAGCGGCACGCGCCGCTTCCATTACGTCCATAACAATGAAAGGATCAACTTGACTTCGTTTCGACAATGGCATGCCTTTTCCTTTCGCAAACGCTCTAATAGATGGCCCAAGGACCGATACATGTTCAAGACATATTTGAAAGCAATTTTTCTCTCCATTTTTTGCGCCCTCAACGCCTCTGCCGCCCATAGTGTCAGCCTGCTGCGCGATCCAGATATCGAATATGGGTTGCAGCAGCTGGCCGAGCCGATCCTGCGCGCTGCAAATCTCAATAGTGATGATGTGAAGGTTTGGATCGTCAACGACATGGGATTGAATGCTTTTATCATTGATCACACGCATATCTTTTTACATGCCGGACTTGTGCTTCAACTGAAGAGTGCCGCGCAGCTGCAATCGGTGATCGCACATGAGGCGGCGCATATCAGCAATGGGCATATTTCGCGGCGCCTTGCCAATGCCAAGCGGGCCAAACTGGCCACCTCCTTTGGCGTATTGGTTGCCGCCGCCGCGGTTGCAGCTGGGCATACAGATGCGGGTCTCGGACTGGCCCTTGGTGCAACTGGATCGGTAAATCGTGTCTTACTAGCCCATACCCGCATTGAGGAATCCGCGGCAGATCAGTCGGCCTTGCGGTTCATGAATGCGGCCAAGGTCGACCCTGCCGCCATGGTCGAAGTGTTCAAGCTCTTCATCGGTCAGTCGAATCTGAGCGAAGACTATCAAGATCCCTATACACGCAGCCATCCCCTCAACCGCGACCGCATTCGCACCATTAACGCCTATGCCGCAACAGCGCCCTCACATCGGCCAGATGTCAAACAAGCCTATTGGTTTTCACGCATTCAAGGCAAGTTGTCAGGATTTCTGCGGGCGCCGCAATGGACCTTGCGACGCGCGACGGGCAGTTCAGACGTTGATTTGATGCGCAGAGCTATCGCCGAGCACCGCAGTGGCCGCAGCAGCACTGCGCAAAAAAACATGGCCCAGCTGGTCGAGGCCCATCCCAACGATGCATTTTACCGGGAGTTGCAGGGACAAATTCTATTGGAAAGCCGCGCATTTTCGGCTGCAACAAAAGCCTATGCCAGCGCGGCCCAGCTGGCGCCCAACAATGCGCTTATCTTGGGGGGCTATGGCCGATCGCTCCTGGCACAAAACACCAAAAGTTCAAACGCGCAAGCTCTGAAAATTTTGCAAAAGGCCCGCAACCTCGACAATCGAGATGCGCGAATTTTACGCGATATCGGCACAGCCTTTGCCCGCAGTGGCCAGCAAGGACAGGCTGTTCTGGCCATTGCAGAGCGCTACGCACTGCAAGGAAATATGGAAAATGCCGCCATACAGGCCAAACGGGCCGAAGACCTCCTGCCGCGCGGCTCGGCGGCATGGCAAAGGGCGCAGGATATTTTGGACGCGGCGAAAACGCCTTAGTTGGCTGAATTCTCCACCGCAGCCGCTTCCAGGTCGAGCTGTGCCGCGCGGGTTTCCACTTGGCTGACAATATGCTCCACCATCTCGTCATTTGACAATTTATGGCTTTGCTGCCCCGCCAAATAGACCATACCCGCGCCATTCCCACCACCGGTGAAGCCCACATCGGTCATTAAGGCCTCACCCGGACCATTGACCACGCAGCCGATGATCGAAAGCGACATGGGCGTTTTGATATGCTCAAGCCGGCGCTCCAAAGCCTCAACGGTTTTGATCACGTCAAAGCCCTGCCGCGCGCAGCTTGGGCAGGAAATGATATTCACCCCGCGATGACGCAGGCCCAGTGATTTGAGGATATCATAGCCAACCTTCACCTCTTCCACAGGATCGGCCGAGAGGCTGACGCGGATTGTATCGCCAATGCCCATCCAGAGCAGATTTCCCAAACCAATGGCGGATTTGATCGTGCCGGACATCAGGCCACCAGCTTCAGTGATCCCAAGGTGAATCGGCGCATCAGTGGCCTCCGCCAAGGTCGTATCGCCAATGCCCATCCAGAGCAGATTTCCCAAACCAATGGCGGATTTGATCGTGCCGGACATCAGGCCACCAGCTTCCGTGATCCCAAGGTGAATCGGCGCATCAGTGGCCTCCGCCAAGGCTTGATAGGCCGCGGCGGCCATGAAAACATCACTGGCCTTGACGCTTATTTTAAAGTCATGGAAATCATTGTCTTGCAGAATTTTAATATGCTCAAGCCCGCTTTCCACCATCGCATCCGGGCAAGGCTCACCGTATTTGTCGAGCAAATGTTTCTCAAGCGAGCCGGCATTCACGCCGATCCGCATCGAACAGCCATAATCGCGGGCCGCTTTGATCACCTCGCGCACGCGCTCTTGGCTGCCAATATTGCCCGGGTTGATCCGCAGGCAGGCCGCGCCAGCCTCCGCGGCCTCTATGCCGCGCTTATAGTGAAAATGGATGTCTGCCACGATCGGGACCGGGCTTTCACGCACAATCTCTTTGAGCGCCTTGGAGGAGGCCTCGTCGGGCACAGAGACCCGGACAATATCCGCGCCGGCATCCGCACAGGCCTGAATCTGTGAAACGGTTGCAGCTACATCCGTGGTCAACGTATTGGTCATTGTCTGGACCGTAATGGGCGCGTCCCCACCCACCGGAACCGAGCCAACCATGATCTGCCGACTTTTGCGGCGGTAAATGTTACGCCACGGGCGAATATGATTGAGAGACATGCGACACTTTCACGAGTTAAGGTTGTTGCCTTATGACTAGGGTTTGACGCGGTCAGTTTCAAGCTCAAGCAGTAAACTATAAAGCGGCGACTGATCCTGCGGCGCGTAACGCTCATAGCTTTGCGTCAGTTTCTCCGCTGAGAGTTCAATATTTTTAGCCACACGCCCGCTGCCCCCGGCCGGACCATAGAGCGCGCCATTCACCAAAAAGAACAACGCGCTTGCATTGCCCGCCCGCTCGATCACCGCCGGGGGATCGTTGAGCGGCACCTCATAGGGCGTATGCGCATCCATGATACGCTCGAAAATGATCGACCCATCGGCATCTTTGACCCTTAGCCAAACACCTTGAGACGAGACAAGCTGCACCGGCGCGGGAAAACTCTCGACCAGCTGTAGTGCCGCTTCAGCTTCCAGCTCTGGCGCGGGGCTGACGATATCGGCCAGAATATCTTCAATGCTCTCATCCACAAAAGCCGTGACCATGGGCGGCTCTTGCGCCGCAAACGCGCCGCGTTGGTCTGGATCAATATTGGCGATCGGTCCATCCCGCGGCACCACAACGGGGACGTCTAAGGCCTGCGGTTGGTAGATACGACTATACCCAAGAGAGGCCGCCTCGCGTGGCCGCAGAGGATCCAGATCAGAGGCCACCAATGGGGCCTGTTCAACCGGGACCATTTGCACACGTTGGATTTTTTGCACCACCGAATAGGCCCCATAGCCCAGCCCGCCGAGCAAAAGCATCAGCACCACCGAAGACACAAAAGCCCGCACATCGACCCGGTTAAAAAAACTTTCGTTCGGCGGCAAAAATGGCGTGGTGCTGGCGATGACACCGGCGGGCCGGCGGGTAATGGACGCGGCCAAGCGCTCCTCGCGGCTCAGCCGCGTGGGCAGCGCACGCTCCGACATGCCATGGATAGATTCAAATCCGCTTTCTTTACAGAACATTTCAAAGGCGGCGTCCGGATCCATACCAAGATATTTCGCATAGGAACGCACATAGCCGGCAATAAATCCCGGCGTATCAAACACGGAAGGGTCGCAATCTTCCACTCCGGCGATATATGTGGCCTTGATTCTAAGGTCATGTTGCACGTCCATGAGAGACTTGCCGCGCGTCGCACGCTCCCCGCGCATCACATCCCCAAGAGTCACCTCAAAATCGTCAAAGCCTTTCAGCTTTAACGGTTTTTTAATGTTCTTTAGGCGTGTTGACTTACGGCCAATCATGGAGCTGCCCTGCACATTTTACCCCCGGGCGCCCCCAATGGCCTCCGGACGGATAAAACATTAATATCATATCGGCGAAAAAAATATAGAGCTTCTGCCTATAATTTGGTTCAATAAGCGAGGTTTAGCCACCTTTTTCCTTCAGAAATATACATTTTCAGCATGTAACAGCTTTGATATCACCCTAAACCATTCCGAAATGCCCCGTATTTTTGTTTGACTAACCGCGCCAATACCCAACCAATAGGCGGGAGATTCGATTTATTAAACTGTTTGGATCACCCTAAACCATTCCGAAATGCCCCGTATTTTTGTTTGACTAACCGCGCCAATACCCAACCAATAGGCGGGAGATTCGATTTATTAAACTGTTTGGAGGCCCCATGTCCGCAGCTATGCTCGACCCCGTTTTGGCTCACATCGACGCGCACATCGACCAGACAACTGAGCATCTTTTCAGCTTGCTTCGCATTCCAAGCATCTCAACGGACCCGGCCTATGGTCAAGACTGTGACAAAGCCGCGGATTGGTTGGTCGAGGATCTTAAATCCATTGGCTTTGACGCCAGCAAGCGCGCCACACCGGGTCACCCTATGGTCATTGCCCATGCCGGCTCGGAAGGGCCGCATGTTTTATTTTATGGCCATTACGACGTACAGCCCGTGGATCCGCTTGACCTATGGGATCGGTCTCCTTTTGAACCGACTTTGGAACAGGGCGATCTCGGGCCGGTGATCCGTGCCCGCGGCGCGTCAGATGATAAGGGCCAGCTGATGACCTTCATCGAGGCCTGCCGCGCTTGGAAGGCGGTCCATGGTACCCTGCCCGGCAAAATCAGCCTCTTTTTTGAAGGTGAAGAAGAATCCGGCTCCCCCTCATTGGTGCCCTTCATGCGTGAGAATGCAAAAGAGTTAACCGCAGATGTTGCGATGATCTGTGACACCGGACTTTTTGGCGATGACACCCCTGGAATTGTCAGCCGCCTGAGGGGGCTTTTGGGCGAGGAGTTGACCATCACAGGCCCGTCCAAGGATCTGCACTCCGGCATGTACGGCGGACCGGCGATGAACCCGGCTCGGGTTTTGGCAAAAATTATCGCGGCTCTGCATGACGACCAAGGCCGCATCACTGTCCCCGGGTTTTACGACGGCGTGCCAGAGCTGCCGCCTGAGATTGCCGCGCAATGGGAGGGGCTTAACTTTGACCAAGACGGATTTTTGGGACAGGTGGATCTGTCCGATCTGGCCGGCGAGCAAGGGCGTAGCGCCCTGGAAATGATCTGGTCACGCCCCACCTGCGAGGTGAATGGTATCTGGAGCGGTTACACAGGTGCAGGATTTAAAACTGTTTTGCCAAGCCAGGCCCATGCGAAAATCTCTTTCCGCTTGGTTGGCCAGCAAGACCCCCATGTAATCCGCGAGAATTTCCGCGCTATGGTACGCGCCCTGCTGCCGGCCGATTGCAGCGCGGCGTTCAAATCCCATGGCGCCTCCGCCGGATCTGAAATGTCCATCGACAACCCGGCCTTTGACGCCGCACGCGCGGCGCTCTCTGACGAATGGCCCAATCCGGCCGCCTTTGTTGGATGCGGCGGGTCGATCCCCATCGCCGGGCATTTCAAGTCGATTCTCGGGATGGATGCGATGTTGATTGGCTTTGCCCGCGATAATGACGCGATTCACAGTCCGAATGAAAAATACGACCTGCGGAGCTTTCATAAAGGCATTCGCAGCTGGGCAAGGATCTTGCACAGGCTGTATGGGTAGCCACCACCACGCCTTTGGCCAGCGATATGATCTAGTTTCATGATCTTGAAATATTGGACGAAAATGGCGCGGTTGACGGGGCTCGAACCCGCGACCCCCGGCGTGACAGGCCGGTACTCTAACCAGCTGAGCTACAACCGCGCATCCGTCTTTACAATCTCACAGTGGCGCGGTTGACGGGGCTCGAACCCGCGACCCCCGGCGTGACAGGCCGGTACTCTAACCAACTGAGCTACAACCGCCAACTGTGTGTCTTGTAGGACTGAGGGTTCTCTAAGCAAGCCGCCCGGCAGCGTCAAGCGGCACGAAGAGCTTTTGGCCATTATTTTGCATTTCTTTCCCCCGCCGCCGTATTTGGCGAAATACGCGCGCTCACCTCAATGCCGCGATCCCTACGGATCAAGGCTCAATCCGCCGCCAGATTTCAACTCCTCCATGCTCAAAAGCGCTGTCACGTTGAACACCCGCACCTCTGAGATAAGTGCTTGGTAAAATTTGTCATATGCCCGCGCATTTGGCACAATCACTTTCAAAATATAGTCAATCTCGCCTGCCAATCGATGCGCTTCGAGCACTTCTGGCCGGTTTTGCAACGCGGTCAGAAAACGATCTTGCCAATCGGCCTCATGTTCGGAGGTGCGGATCAACACAAAAAAGCAGGCTTCAAAGCCAAGCGCCTCGGCATCCAGCTCAACCGTGGTGCGTTTGATCACCCCCGCTTCGCGCAGTTTTTTGATTCTGTTCCAAACCGGCGTTTTGGATGCTCCAATTGTCTTGGCAATGTCATCCAAGGACCGGCTGGCATCCTTTTGCAGCTCAGATAAAATTTTACGATCCACCGTATCCAGACGAACAGTCATCCGATTTCCTCCTTCCAATGAGAACAAGCGCGCGCATCCCGCGCCGCTGCGAAGATTTCATCCTTATTACCGCAGGTATCTGGTCAAATACCAGAACAATTTTCTAATATTGCCGCACTGGAGGCAGAGTTATGAAATATTTTCCCGTTTTTCTGGATGTGGCACAAAGGCCGGTCGCCTTGGTGGGGGGCGGCGCTGCGGCGGTTGCCAAATTGCGACTTTTGCTCAAAACCGAAGCTGACATTACAGTTTATGACCCGGCTCCAGCGGCACAAATACGCGCTTGGGCACAAGCGGACCTGTTGAAAATTTCAAAAGCTCCCCTCACCCTTGACCAGGCACGCCAAGCGCAGCTGATCTATGCGGCCAGCGAAGATGACAGCTGCGATGCGCGGACCCAAAAGATCGCGCAATCCGCCGGAACATGGTTCAACTGGGTTGATAATTTAGAGCAGTCGCAATTTATCACCCCAGCGATTGTTGACCGTGACCCCGTAACCGTGGCCATTGGCACCGAAGGCACCGCTCCGGTGGTTGCACGAGCCATTAAACGCGACATTGAGGAGCGTTTGCCGCAAAACCTTGGCGCCTTGGCCAGCATTGGTCAAACCTTCCGATCATTGGCAGAGGCGCTGCCCTTTGGCCGTATCCGCCGCGATTTTTGGAGTCGCTTTTATTTTTCCAAAGGCCCCGCCGCCTATGACGCTGAAGGTGTTGCGGGCGCAAAGCGGGTTTTGCATGAATTGCTTGCGGAGTTTAAAAGCGCCAGTCCCAAGCAAGGCCATGTGGATTTTGTCGGTGCGGGCCCGGGTGACCCCGCCCTTCTGACCCACAAGGCCCGTGTTTTGCTGCATGAAGCCGATGTAATCCTTCATGATCGATTGGTGGATCGGCGCATCCTAGAGCTGGCGCGTCGTGAGGCCACCGTGATTGAGGTCGGCAAAACGGGATTCGGCCCGGCCATGGCGCAGGATGATATTCATCACTTGATTGTCGAACATGTGGCGCGGGGGGCGCAGGTTCTGCGCTTAAAGTCGGGCGATCCCACGGTCTTTGGTCGGTTAGATGAGGAACTAGAGGCGATTGCCGCCCAGGACATCTCCTACAGCATTGTGCCGGGCATCACCGCGGCCTCAGCGGCCGCCGCTGCATTGGGGCGCAGCTTGACCCGACGCGGGCGCAACAGTCAACTTAGGGTGATCACAGGCCACGACATGGCCGGATACGCAGAGCACGATTGGCGCGACTTGGCCAAACCGGACGCGGTCGCGGCGATTTATATGGGCAAGACAGCCGCACGCTTCATCCAAGGGCGCTTGCTGATGCATGGCGCCGATCCTCTCACGCCTGTGAGCATCATTGAAAACTGCTCACGCCCCGACCAGGTCATACGGTCGGCCCCACTTAATGCGCTGACGGAGGCGCTGCACAACTTGGCCGGACCGGTGGTGCTGCTGTACGGGATTTCGCCCCGGACGGTTGCGGCCCTGCGCTGACGGAGGCGCTGCACAACTTGGCCGGACCGGTGGTGCTGCTGTACGGGATTTCGCCCCGGACGGCTGCGGCCCATGTCTTTCAACCACAGGAGGCTGATCTATGCCTGTAACACCCATCTCAAAAGTCGTCACCGCCAATGATTTGAAGTCGGGAGAAGTCATTTACCTGCGCTTTCCACACAGCTGGACCCCAGACTTAACGAAGGCTTCCGTGATCACAGATCGTGATCTGGCCAAGGCAAGCCTGGTCTTTGCCCAAGGGCAAGCCAATGTCGTCGTCGGCGCCTATCTGAGCGATGTTATAAATGACGCTGACGGCCCACAGGCCAGCCATTTTCGC
>Ga0209406_1002284_pt1 | contig 12958 bp, 14 predicted proteins | sample COGITO_mtgs_1204_FD_184808 | JGI IMG/M metagenome (GOLD analysis project Ga0209406, IMG submission 184808) | Pelagic marine microbial communities from North Sea - COGITO_mtgs_120426 (SPAdes) (version 2) | ecosystem: Environmental > Aquatic > Marine > Epipelagic ...
AAGGCCTATAATATGGCATTTGTTTTGATTGAAGTAAATGATATTGGAGAACAGGTTGCTAACGCAATGCAGTTTGATATGGAATACGATAACCTTATTATGGCATCTATGCGTGGTCGTGCTGGTCAAATCTTGGGTGGTGGTTTTTCTGGTGGTAGAGCTCAGTTGGGTGTAAGAACAACTAAAGCGGTTAAAAAAATAGGGTGTTCTAATCTAAAACAATTGATTGAAGATAATAAACTTATCATAGAAGATTTTGATACAATCAACGAACTATCTACATTTATTTCTAAAGGTTCATCTTTTGAAGCAGACGACAGATGCCATGATGATATGGTTGCATGTTTGTTTATCTTTGCATGGGTAACAGACCAGACATATTTCAAAGAACTTACAAACAATGACATTAGAGAACAGATGTATAGAGAAAATCAAGATCAACTAGATCAAGATATGGCTCCATTTGGATTTCAAGTTAATGGATTAGAAGATGAAAACTTAGGTACTATGGTAGACGAATATGGAACAAAATGGAGTCCAATCGTTAGAGATTATGACTCTAATTGGTAACTAAGTTAAACTTTGCAAAATTATAGATAGTATGCAGTTATTAAAGAAACTCAATTAAATCATTGTCAAGTTTTATCCAACAATTAAAACAAACAACTTTACATTGATTCATTAGTTTATGCACTTCTTTTCTACTTTCGTTATTAGTACCAACACGTTTTGCTTGTTTACGAATTAATACATCATGTGGATAAAGTTTAAGGCACACAGTTTCACTTTCACCACAATGAATACAAAATTCGTCACCAAGATGATTATTTAACCAAGATACTCTTTTTTGATAGTTCCTACGAGCTACCTTTTTAATAGTTTCTTTATATTTTTCGTAATGTTCATTTACCATACATGTATTTATAAGTTTTAAAACATATAAAACACAGTTTTTAGAAACTTAGTTTTTATAAATACTATTAACAAAAAAGAGTAATCTCTAGATTAAGGAGCAAGAATTATGTCATTTTTAGTCTCGCCTGGCGTCAGTGTCAGAGAAGTAGATTTAACAAATGTAGTTCCCGCTGTTGCAACCTCTGTTGGTGCAATCGCCGGTGCGTTTCAAAAAGGGCCAGTTTCTTCAGTAACAACAATTACTTCAGAAGAACAGCTGGTACAAGTATTCGGTAAACCAAATTCAAGTAATTTTGAAACATTTTTTACCGCTACAAACTTTCTACAATATGCAGATAATTTAAAAGTAGTTAGAGCTGGTTCTGGTATTGTAAATGCTGGTGCAACCTCTGGTATTCTCATTCGTGATGACGACCACTATCAAGCATCTTTTCAAGATGGATCTGGTACTCATGGAGAATGGACAGCAAGAACTGCTGGAACACATGGTAACTCACTTGGTGTTGATATCTGTCCAAGTGCAAGAGCATTTGCACAACCTCTGGGTTCATTGAACCTAACAGTTGGTGAGAAGGCAATTGGTAGTTTAGAAATTACAGTAGATAACCAAGATGCAACTGATGCTACAATCGCAATCGGTGATATCATTTCTTTCCAAACTGCTTCAGCTGTTGTTGCAACAGTTGCTGGTGCAATCACAGTTGCTACTAAAAACTTAGTAGTTGACGGAAACTCTGGTACAATCGTAGTTGGAGATAGAGTACTTGGTGCTGGTATATCAGACGGAGATGTAGTTGTTAAAGTTGCATCAATAACTGACCAACAAAACCTTGTTCTTGATAAAGCAATCATAGTTGCAAACGACATACCTCTTGTATTTTCAAAAGATACACAAGTAGAATCTGGTGGACAAGAATATGAAGTAACATCTGTTTCTGGTGAAGTCTTAACAATTCGTTTACTTGATGATCCTGCTGGTGGTGGTTTACAAACAATTATTCCAGACAATTCACTTATTACAAGACGTTGGAGATTCTCTGACTTATTTGATTCAGCGCCAGGCACATCTGCTTGGTCAACTGCAAATGGTCGTGGAGAAAAAGACGAAATTCATGTTGCAGTATATGACACAACAGGAGATGTTACAGGATTCGATGTTGATGTTGCTGGACAAAGAACTGCTGCGGTAATTGAAATATTTCCTAGTATGTCAAAAAATCCTAATGCAAAAACATCTGAGGGTTCTAACAACTACTATCCAGATGTTATCTTTGCACAATCACAGTTCATATACTGGACAGACCATCTTGCCGCTGGTACTAACTGGGGAACAGATATTGCAACTGGTACAGATTATACATTTGTATCTGGAGTTGATGTTTCTTCATTAACTGGTGGTACAGATGATTATACTTTAACAGCTGGTGAAATTAAACTTGCATACGACTTGTTTGCAAACACAGAAACATTAGATATTAACCTAGTATTAGGTGGTGCATCTAGTACTGTTGCAGACACAGAAGCTGCAATGGACACTCATGTAACCATGATTACTTCACTTGTTGAAAGTCGCAGAGATTGTGTAGGATTTGTTTCTCCATATCGTGGTGCTACAGTAGGAGTTGCAGATTCAATTACTGCAACTAAAAATGTTGTAGATGGTTTCAATAATTGTCCAAGTTCATCTTATATGGTTTTCGATAGTGGTTACAAGTATATGTACGACAAGTACAACGATGTATATCGTTTTGTACCTTTGAATGGTGATACTGCTGGTCTTTGTGCTTTCACAGACCAAATTGCAGATTCATTCTTTTCCCCTGCTGGTTTCAATAGAGGAAATATTAGAGGTGCTGTAAAACTTTCGTTCAACCCAACTAAGGCAGAACGAGATCAACTTTACAAAGCAAGAATAAATCCTGTTGTCAATTTCCCAGGCCAAGGTGTGGTTCTGTTTGGTGACAAGACTGCTCTTTCAAAACCAAGTGCATTTGATAGAATCAATGTAAGGCGTTTGTTCTTACTTCTTGAAAAGGCAATTTCAACTGCTGCAAAATTCCAACTCTTTGAGTTCAATGATGAGTTCACAAGAGCACAATTTAGAAACTTAGTTGAACCTTTCTTGAGAGATATACAGGGAAGAAGGGGAATAACAGACTTTAGTGTGGTTGCAGATGGAACTAACAATACAGGTGAGGTCATTGACCGAAACGAATTTGTTGCAGACATCTTTATCAAACCTGCTAGGTCTATTAACTTCATTTCACTTAACTTTGTCGCTGTAAGAACAGGCGTATCATTTTCTGAGGTAGGAGGATAAAATGGCTAGTATAGATGACTTTAAAGCAAATCTGATTGGTGGTGGTGCTAGAGCTAACCAATTTAGAGTAACAATGACTCCACCTTCTGGTATTGCTATTGGATTAGATGTTCGTAGAACTTCATTTCTTGTAACTGCTGCACAATTACCAGCATCAACATTAACTGAAATTCCAGTTCCATTTAGGGGTAGAAATATTTACATTACAGGTGATCGTCCAGCACCTGAAACTTGGAACGTGACTGTCTATAACGATACTGATTTTATGATTAGAAACGCAATGGAATTATGGCAGAATGGTATTAACAGTTATGTTGATAATACTGGTGTAATTTCTCCTTCTGATTATCAAACAGATTTAACTGTTGAACAATTAGACAGAGATGATACAGTTCTAAAAAGTTATATCTTTAGAAATGCGTTTCCAACTTCAATTGCTGCAATCGAATTATCGAATGCAGAAGCAACTGAAATTGAAACATTCGAGATAAACTTTAGATACCAACACTTTGAACCTTCAGGCGTAAGTTTTTAAACCTACTAAATATAACACAAGGTAGGAGATAAACATATAATGGCTGAATTATTTGGATTTAAGTTTGAACGTACTGGAAACACCAGCTCTGAAGAAAAGTTTACTGAACCTAGTTCAGAGGACGGAACTCTTGAGGTTGCTGGTGGTGGTTTCTATGGCCAACTTCTAGATACGGATGGTAGAGAACGAACTGAGCATGACTTAATTCGTAGATACCGAGATATAGCGCAACAACCTGAGTGCGATAGTGCAATTGAAGATATTATCAATGAAGGTATTGTTGCAAATGAAAGAGATCAAGCAGTTGCAATCATTCTTGATAGAATTGCATATCCTAAAAAAATTAAAGATCGTATCAGAGAAGAATTTGATACTGTCTTAGAACTTCTTGATTTTGATACAAAAGGACATGACATCTTTCGTAGATGGTATGTAGATGGTCGTCTTTTTTATCATAAGGTCATTGACCAAAAAAATCCCAAAAAAGGTATTCAAGAAGTAAGATATATTGAACCTAAAAAAATTCGTAAAGTTAAAGAAATAAACAAAGGTGTAAAGGCTGGCACAAGTGTAGAACTTGTTACAAAAGTAAATGAGTATTATCTTTATAATGATAAAGGATTAAAAACAGGAACTACTGAAGGAATCAAGATTTCTCCAGATAGTATCACCTATGTTCCCTCTGGTTTAATTGACCAGAATAGGGGTCATGTTCTTTCATATTTACATAAAGCTATCAAACCTGTCAATCAGTTGCGTATGATTGAGGACTCTCTTGTTATCTATCGAGTATCAAGAGCTCCAGAAAGACGCATCTTTTATATTGATGTTGGTAATCTTCCTAAGATTAAAGCAGAACAATATCTAAAAGATGTTATGAACAGATATCGTAACAAATTGGTATATGATGCATCTACTGGTGAAATCAGAGATGACAGGAACCAAATGTCAATGTTAGAAGATTTTTGGTTGCCTCGTAGAGAAGGTGGTCGTGGTACAGAAATTACCACTCTTGCTGGTGGTTCTAATCTTGGCGAGATTGATGATATTCAATACTTCAAAAAGAAATTATTCCAATCTTTAAATGTTCCTATTTCTCGTTTAGAATCAGAAGGTAGTTTTAGTCTTGGTCGTTCTACAGAGATTACTAGAGATGAATTAAAGTTTACTAAGTTTGTACAAAGACTACGAAAAAAGTTTACTCCAATATTTACCGACATACTAAAATCACAACTTATTCTTAAAGGTATTATTACTCTTGAGGATTGGAAAAAACTTTCACAACACATTCAGTATGATTTTTTACAAGACGGACACTTTGCAGAATTAAAAAAGGCAGAACTTCTTGAAGATAGAATTAATGCATTAGGTTCTATTGAATCTTACATTGGTACATTCTTTAGTAAAGAATGGGTACAGAAAAATGTTCTTAATTTTACTGATGCAGAGATTGAAGATATGCAAGTTCAAATGAATACAGAAGCAGGACTTGATCCAGATGAAGGTGGAGTTGATGTTCCACAAAATACTGATGGTATTACAAGATACCCATCTATGGATGGAGATCCAATACCAGCAGATGACATAGATAAATACGATGGTGAAACACCACCAAAAAATAATGGAGAAGAAAAATGAGTGCAGAAGATTTTGTAAGTTCATTACAACAAAAAGATATGATGGGAGCAGAAGATGCTTTCAAAAATGCAATGTCAGCAAAAGTAGGTGACGCATTAGAAGACAAAAGAAAAGAAGTAGCTGGTTCTTTTGTTAAGAACCACATACCAGAAGTTGAGGCAGATGAAAAAGTTTAACAGTCTTTTAAAATCTTTACCAGAAAAAGATGAACACAAGAAATCTAGGGAGTATAAGAAGTTATCTCCCAAGATGAAAGGTGCTGTTGATGATATTTTTGCAAAAATGGACTCTAAACCTTCAGATTTCCTAAATACTTTTGAAAAAACTATTAATCAGATATCCAAGAAATATAAAGTGCCTGAAAAGCAACTTATGGGATATTTTGAAAAAGAGATGTTATCATTTTAAGGAGTAAATAATGTCATTTGTAACAACAACACTGAGAGATACAGTGGTCAATGCACCAAAAGCAGGTGGAATGGTAACTGTTAAAGCAACCTTTGCAAGTGATACTGCAACCAACCTCATTTTAGATGGATCTGGTTTAGACGGATTTGCGAATGGTGCAAAGTTAGATTTACTAAGAGCATGGTGGTCATTTTCTATCGGCAATCACGATACTGATAACAGTAACGATTGTATTATCGAATTTAAAGGGGCGTCAGCTGATGTAGTTGCACTACACCTTTCTGGAACTGGACACTATGATGGTTCTGCTGGTGCAATCAAAGGTACTGCAACAAACACAACTGCAACATCAGCAGATATTACTGCACAAACAGCAACTACTTCTGGATTTGTTATTTTAGAATTTAGAAAAGGTGAAGGTTTCACAACATAAGGATAGGACTATGGGTTACACATTAAAGCTTATATCAGAACATATTGAATCCGATACCGATTATCTTATAGAAGAAAAAGAAAATGGTAAAAAGGATTACAAGATCAAAGGCATTTTCATGCAAGCAGATATAAAAAACCGAAATGGTCGTATGTATCCTATGGAAATTCTTAGTAAAGAAGTAAAGAGATATAACAAAGAGTATATCTCAGAAAAGCGTGCTTTCGGAGAGTTAGGACACCCAGATGGGCCAACAGTCAATCTTGAAAGAGCATCACACATGATTACTGCACTTTATCCAGATGGTAAAAACTTTATTGGTGAAGCTAAGATTCTTAGTACACCAATGGGTGAGATTGTAAAATCTCTTATGGATGATGGTGCGAAACTAGGTGTTTCATCTAGGGGTATGGGAAGTTTAGACCAGAAAAATGGGGCTAACGTAGTGAGAAGTGATTTTTACCTTGCGACAGCAGCAGACATTGTTGCTGACCCATCTGCTCCCAACGCATTTGTTGAGGGTATTATGGAAGGAAAAGAGTGGATTTGGAACAATGGTTTAATTTTAGAAGCCGATGTTGCAAAAATCAAAGAAGACATTGAAAGAAACCATAAAACAGGCAATTATAAAGCGGATGCTTTAGCCTTTGCTAAGTTTCTTCAAAAACTTTAGTTTTATAAATAACTATAACAATATAAGGAGTTAATCCCCATGGCAAATGAATTAGATAAAACCATTGAGGAATTAGAAGCAGATGTACTTGGCGAACTTGATGAAGCCAATGGTGCAGATGCTCCTAAGAAATCAGCTGGTGCTGCCGATAAGATGGATAGTATAGATGGCGAAGTAGAAGATACTGGCGCAGCTGTTACTGATCCAGAGCAAAAAGACTCTCCTGCTAAAAAGATCGCTAGTAAAGTGAAACAAGTAAGTGGAGATGCACAACAAAAAGGTGGAAGTTCACCCGATAAAATGCAAAAACTTGCCGCTGGTCATGTTCCAGAAGGTGAGGTTATGGCAGAAGGAGAACATGAAGATGATGCACCTAAGATGGAAATGAAAACCAAAAAAGATGCTATCAACGCAATGTATGACAAAATCAAAGAAATGGAAAAAATGCCTGCAAGTGAGGCAAAAACTTTAGCTGCCGCCTATATGGAAATGGAAGCTAAACCAGAAGAAACAGAAGAAGAAAAAGTCAAGAAGGAATCAGTCGAAAATCGTCTGAAGTCTATTGATGTTTCTGAACATGTTGAAGCTTTGATGACAGGTGAGGGTGACCTCTCTGAAGAATTTAAACGTAAAGCCGCAACAGTTTTTGAGGCTGCTGTTAAATCTAAAGTTCGTTCTGAAGTTGAAAGAATGGAAGACGAATATAAATCTGAACTGGAAGAAAATATTACCACAACTAAAGGTGAGTTAACTGAAAAGGTTGACACTTATCTTAATTATGTTGTTGAAGAATGGATGAAAGAGAACGAGTTGGCTATCGAAAGAGGCTTGAAAGGCGAAATCGCTGAAGACTTTATCTCAGGTTTGAAACAATTGTTTGAAGACCACTACGTTGATGTTCCAGATGAAAAATATGATGTGCTTGAAGCACAATCAGAAAAAATTTCTGATCTAGAAAGCAAGATTAATGAGATGATGGAGTCCAACATCAAAATGAAATCAACTAATGCTACACTAGTGAAAGAATCTGTCACTTCAGAGGTTTCCTCAGAATTGGCTGATACCGAAATTGAAAAGTTTAAGTCTCTGATTGAAGATGTCGAATTTGTTAACGAAGCATCTTATCGTGAAAAACTTTCTACATTGAAGGAAAACTATTTCCCTTCAACTAAAGTTATCACAGAAGTTACTGAAACAATTGATGATGTAGACTCTGGCATCGCACAGGACATTGACACCTCTCAATCAATGACAGCTTATATGTCTGCGATTGGTAGGACTGCCAAATAGTGCAAAAATAAACAATATTATAAATAGTAGAAATATATAAAGGAGAAACAAAATGTTTCAAACAGAACATCTACAAGAAAAGTGGTCGCCTGTCCTTAAACATCCCGATCTTCCTGAGATCAAGGATAGTTATAAGCGTGCAGTAACTACAATCATCTTGGAAAACCAAGAAAAAGCTTTAAAAGAAGACAAAAACTTCTTAAACGAAACAGTATCAACTAACTTTGCTGGTGGAAATGCCTCTTTAGATACATGGGATCCCATTCTAATATCGTTAGTAAGACGCTCTATGCCTAACTTGATTGCATATGACATTTGTGGTGTACAACCAATGACAGGGCCAACTGGTCTTATCTTTGCAATGCGTGCCCGTCTAGCATCAATGGATGGTGCTGAAGCACTTGCTGATGAAGCTTTCCCTGACGTATCAAACCAAAACGCTGCTGGTACTATCGGTGGTGGAGATATTGGTGCAACTGAAACTAACCCTGCCGTATTGAACGATTCACCAGCTGGAACTTATACTTCTGCAACTGGTATGACTACAGTACAAGGTGAGGCACTAGGTGACTCAGGTACTAACGCATTCGGTGAAATGGCGTTCTCAATTGAGAAGCACACTGTTACTGCTGTAACACGCGCTCTTAAAGCAGAGTACACTATGGAACTTGCACAGGATCTTAAAGCAATACATGGTCTTGACGCAGAAACCGAACTTGCTAATATCCTTTCTTCTGAAATCCTTGCAGAAATAAACAGAGAAGTTGTTCGCAACATCTATGTTTCTGCTGTTAAAGGTGCTCAAGCAAACACAACTACTGCTGGAATTTTCGACTTAGACACTGACTCAAATGGTCGTTGGTCTGTTGAGAAATTCAAAGGTTTAATGTTCGCAATCGAAAGAGATGCAAATGCTATCGGACAACAAACTCGTAGAGGTAAAGGTAATATGTTAATCGTATCAGCTGATGTTGCTTCGGCACTTCAAATGGCTGGTGTTCTTGACTACACTCCTGCTCTTAACAACAACTTGAATGTTGATGATACTTCAACTACATTCGTTGGTGTTATGAACGGACGTTATAAAGTATATGTTGATCCATATTCTGCTAACGTATCTGCTTCACAATACTATGTTGTTGGTTATAAAGGTACTTCACCTTATGACGCTGGTATGTTCTACTGCCCATACGTTCCTCTACAAATGGTTCGTGCGGTTGGTGAAAATACTTTCCAACCAAAAATCGGCTTTAAGACTCGTTACGGAATTTCTGCTAACCCATTCGCTACTGGTACAGTTGCGGCTGCTGCAGATGGCGCAATCGCAATTACTGCGAATGCTAACAAGTACTATCGCAGAGTTAAAGTTTCAAACCTTATGTAAGAATTGTTACTTTACGAGAAAAACGGCCTTCGGGTCGTTTTTTTTGTCTTTTATTTCCTTATAAATAATAGTATGACAACAGAAACCTCACCACTTAATAGACAACCAGATAAGTTAGATTATTCTAGTCCGACTCAATTTCGGTTTATGATTAACCAACTTCCCAAAGTGCAGTTCTTTACTACAGCTGCAAATATTCCCGGCATTGGTTTGAGTGAAATAAACTTAGAAACCCCATTCAAAGAAATACCTATTATTGGTGACAGAGTTACCTATGAAAATCTAAGTGTATCTTTTATTGTGGACGAGTACCTAGAAAACTATACAGAGTTACACAACTGGATAATTGGTATTGGATTTCCAAAAAGCAGACAACAGTTTACAGATTTTCGTTCTACTAAATCTAATACTTCTGTTGCTGGTGCTGGTGGTAATACTGATATTGGTAAAGTTGGAAAGCCTATAGCAGACAAATCGTTTTATTCAGATGCGACACTATCTATTTTATCAAACAAAAATAACCCTGTTGTAGAGGTTCGGTTTTCTGATATGTTCCCTGTGTCACTTAGTAGTCTGGAATATAACCAAAATGTAACAGATGTAGAATACTTGACAGCAACAATTGATTTTCGTTATAAATTATATGAGATAGTTACCTTATAATATGGAGTAATAATGACCCTTGATGAATTAAAAATTCAAGTCCAAAATGACTTGAAAGTAGATAATGAACACTTAGATACCGAATCATTAAAAAACCAAGAAATTAAAGCCAAATACTTAGACCACAAATCTAGATATGAACTTCTTTTGTTTAAAGCAAAAGGAGATTACAAACGATTGTATCGTGAAAAGTGGGAATATTATGGTGGTAAATCTGATGCAAAAATCTATGCAACTAAACCATTTGACCTCAAAGTTCTCAAAACAGATTTATCAGTTTATATATCATCTGATGAAGAAATTATTGATGCAGAAAACAAGGTTGGTTACTTAGAAACTGTAGTGGATTATATCAAAGGAGTTATCAAGTCCGTTGATAATCGTGGGTGGGATATTAAAAATGCAATTGAATGGAAGAAATTTGAAGCAGGACTGACATACTAATGGTAAACTTTTATGATGATTTTTTAGAAGAACATATTGCACAATTAATTGATATGCAATTAAAAGATGTGTCTTGGAAATTTGATTATGATTCTGTAGAGAATGGTTTAAATAAACACTGGCACGTTTTTTGTGGACATGACGAAGAATCCCTTCGTGAAGATATATCACCTATCTGGCAAAAGATTAAAAAAGAATGGCCAGATTTGCAGTTAGAACGTGCTTATCTAAATGCACACACACATGGAATAGAACCACACATTCACAGAGATGATGGTGCTGTAACATTCATCTATTATCCCAGAATGGATTGGAAAAATGAATGGGGCGGTGGAACTGTAGTATACGATAATAATATAAAAGATATTACAGATCATGTAAACTACAGAGGCAACAGACTAATACAGTTTTCTGCACAACTACCACACCAAGCTCAACCAGTAAGTAGAGAATGTTATCAACTTAGAACTTGTGTGGTATTCAAAACTACACTGCCTTGTCCTTCAAATAGAAGTAGGTCATCGTTTGGTTTGCAAACATAATGATTGGTTCAAATTACTTAATAACAAATTTTCCAAAAGAGTTAATTAAGGAAGTATTAAAAAATAAAGAAAATACATTAGAAAAAGGTAATATCAACGAAGTTAGTGGACTAACGACAAGAACTTCTAGTGTTTCGTGGATAAAAGATAAAAATATTTGTCAAAGAGTATTTTCTGTGATGAAAAAACAGGCAGAACAATTTTCATCTTTACATTTGGATAATATAGAACCATTACAGTATTCAGAATATAGAAATGACCAAGAGTATGGTTGGCACAAAGATGTAAGGAATATTCCCTATACTGATGGTAGAATTAGAAAACTGTCGTTTTCAATATTTTTAAATGATGATTATGAGGGTGGAGAGTTTGACTTAGAAATCTATAACCCTGATATATCACCTAGATATTTGGAAGTAAAAAAACAAAATAATGCGAATTGTATAATATTCAATTCTGATATGTGGCACAGAGTAAGACCTGTGACATCTGGTGTAAAAAAAAGTATTGTTGGGTGGATGTTAGGCCCTATGGTTAAATAAAATATTATGAAAATATCAAAGATAAATGAAGTGTATCTTGAGTGTGATGTGAATGAGGACTTGGCTAGAGAGTTGTCAGACTATTTTACGTTTGAAGTGCCTGGCGCCAAGTTTATGCCGCAATATAGAAATCGTATGTGGGATGGAAAGATAAGATTGTTCTCTCCACGCAATGGAAGAATTTATACAGGACTATTACCCTACATAAAAGAATATTGCGATAAGAAGTCAATACCATATACAATATTAGAAGGAGTAGAAGATAGCAAAGTTATAGATCGTCAAAAAGTTGAAGATTTTGCTATATCATTACGGCCAACCTCTAAAGGGAAACCTATTGAATTTAGAGACTATCAAATTGATGCCATTCATCATGCTCTATCAACAAATCGTTGCCTTCTTTTGTCACCTACTGCTTCAGGTAAGTCACTCATAATCTACACACTTGTTAGGTATTATAACCTGATGGGATTAAAAATGCTTATCCTAGTTCCAACAACTTCTTTGGTTGAACAACTGACTTCTGATTTTGTCGATTATGGATGGAGTGAAAGAAATATTCACAAGGTTTATGCAGGACAAGACAAGACACATAAAACAAAACCTGTTATTATTTCGACATGGCAGTCTGTATATAAAATGCAAAGTCCATATTTTTCACAATTTGGTTGTATCATTGGAGATGAAGCTCACACGTTCAAGGCAAAATCACTTACTGATATTATGGTTCGCAGTAGAGATGTAAAATATAGATTTGGACTAACAGGAACACTAGACGGAACACAGACACACAGATTAGTATTGGAAGGTTTATTTGGTAAAGTAAAAAAAGTTATTACCACAAAGGAGTTGATGGATAGTAAAACTGTTGCACAACTTAATATTGATTGTGTTGTTCTAAGACATACAGAAGAAGAATCACAAAGAGTAAAACACTACACTTATGCTGAAGAAATAAACTATCTTGTATCACATCTAAAAAGAAATAAGTTTATTGAAAATCTCTGTAGTTCTATTAACGGAAATACATTATTACTTTTTCAACTAGTAGAGAAACATGGTTCTATATTATACGAACAGATAAATAAGTTAGACAGAAAAGTATTTTTTGTATATGGTGGAACAACAACAAATACAAGAGAAGAAATAAGAGCTATTGCAGAAAAAGAGA
>Ga0209406_1002290_pt1 | contig 12936 bp, 16 predicted proteins | sample COGITO_mtgs_1204_FD_184808 | JGI IMG/M metagenome (GOLD analysis project Ga0209406, IMG submission 184808) | Pelagic marine microbial communities from North Sea - COGITO_mtgs_120426 (SPAdes) (version 2) | ecosystem: Environmental > Aquatic > Marine > Epipelagic ...
ATTCAATGGACTTCGCTCTTTAATCAGCTTAATTATTCCGATTTTGATTTTGTGCTTCCACGGAACCAAGTCTCGGTCGTTCGTTATCTCAGATAGGATTTTATATTGAATATCATCCTCGCTACAAGAGATGAAGTGTTTACCATCATATAAGATAAATAGCTCATTCTGGCAACAATAATAATACTTATTTGTTAGCATAAATTTATTAATATAATCGGTGCTGTTACAGGATAAGTCATGCTTACGTTTGTGTCGTTCATTATTGTTTTTATCAGCATTTTCAAGAAGGTTGGGTAGCATAACTACCACATAATTCTCTAGGCGACCCATTACATATTCATTTTCTGAATATTTATCAAACAAGGCATCTATTGTCTTGTGCATAGTTTCCATTTAACATACCTGTCGGTATTATTTTATACTTTTTAATTTTATACTTTTTAATTTTATACTTTTTAATTTTATACTTTTTAATTTTATACTTTTTAATTTTATACTTTTTAATTTTATACTTTTTAATTTTATACTTTATGCGTTTAATTTTCTATTATTCATAAGTATTTAAAGGCTTTATAAACATAAATAGTTATATGTCCTCTTTATCTCCAGAACAAATAGGCACCAGTAAGAATATATTACAGATACAAACAGTACAGATAGCACCATTCAGAACACTGATGACCGCGCTTAAGGATATTTTATTGGAGACTAACATTTCATTCACACCCGAAGGAATTAAAATTATAAACATGGATAAATCGCATACTATCCTCGCGCATTTATCGTTACAAGCTAAAAATTTTGAACACTATGAGTGCTCTCAGCCTAAAATCGTAATCGGTGTCAATATGTTCCATCTTTTCAAGCTTATCAACACTATTGATAATGATGACACTCTTACTATTTATATCGAGGAGGATGACTATACCGACGGAATCGTTCAGTTTTTAGGTCTGAAATTCGAAAACGGTGATATTAAACAACAAAAGATACAGAAACTGCGACTAATTGAGCCCGAAACTGACGAATTGGAGGTTCCTGACGTCAAGTTCTCATCCGTATTAAATCTCCCCTCCTCTGATTTTCAGAAGATAATTAGAGATTTATCGTGTATATCCGATAAGATTGAGATTAAGTCAGTAGCCACCGCAGAGGGGGCCGAGTTGATATTCAAATGTAGTGGTGGGTTCGCTCAAGCAGAAGTGCGAAGAGCCGAATCGGACGGCAGTATGGAGTATATCATCAAACAGGATAACAGCAAAATTATACAAGGCGAGTTCTCCTTGAAAAATCTGAGCTACTTTATCAAGTGCACAAACTTATGTAGCTCTATAGAAATATATTTGGAAAACGACCTTCCATTGGTCGTTAAGTATAATGTGGCGTCGCTTGGAGAGATTAAATTATGTCTCGCACCTCTCCCCTCTTAAAAATTAGACTATTAATAATAAATTTATAGATTATTAATATTCTGGAATATGTTTTTTGAATAAACAGCCCTGCGAATTAATACCCGCCACACTGTTGATTTTATCTGGATTTTGATTGTTACAACTCGCAATCCATATTTTAATAATACAAAAGTTCTTCTTTGGAGAAATTGTCATTCCATTGATGTCGCGTCGCAGCCCGGCGTCGTCCGTAAACGTTTCGCCTATTAAAGCATATGACGATTGTTTCCAGGTGTTTACAATGAGGCGATTTGGTATTTTATATGAAAAACACCCCCCTTTTCTATTTTTTTCGTCCTCCCATATGGGTGTTATTCCCTTTCTCATTAAAAATAACATACAATTTTTTATCATCTTATCGGGAAGGGTTTCATATAAAGTTAGAGCCTCTTCTATAGTGTTAAATGACATTATTTCCTTATAACTATTAAGATTCCATTCGGTATCATGTGGAAGATGTGCCCATAATGTCCAACTATCCTTTAGTTTATGAAAAGTTGAAGTATCATTATTGACAGAAGCGTCCACAGTACATACCATGGATTTCTCCATTATATATGATATGGAAATATATTTTTTATATCATTTACATATCATTTAAACAAAAAGTTAAATTATAAATCCACAACCTCAAAATCGTCTGTTCCGATTAAAATGTATTGGTTGGGCTTAATTGTGTGATGCGTCATATTGTTGTCAAAAAAACTAACTTCATAATAGTCGGCTACGTCTAATTTAATGGCTAGCTTTTCTCTACACCAATATTTAATAAAAATTTGGTCGAATAGAATATTATTATCAATATAGTAATTATCCTTTTTGAAATCAATAGAATATTTACATTCATTATCCTTATCCATTTTAACAAGGAGTTCTACGGCGAGAAAGCTAACCTTGCTCATCTTGAATTTATCCGAAACTTCCGAAATAGTATTGAACCTCATAATTGAATTATCATACTTGCTATCCTGCGGCATTGTCCACTCATAGAGAATCATATCCGATTTGGATTTACTATTTTTGACATACATAAACGCCTCTCTGGCAACTACTTTACCATCTTTAATAAAAAACACGTCCTGTGTTTCTTGTTCCTCGAACCAAAACAAACATAAAGGCTCTATAATGTGGTCGTTTATATTGTTGGATATGAGTTCATATTTTTTCCTTGCGACCGTGGTAGTTTTCATAACCCACCAGAATATATACTGAAATAAACTCGCAATTCGGGGATCTTTTTTCGATAACCACGCAATCTTAGACATGACAATGTTCTGGGTTTCCTTGTTCAAACAATTAATCCAGAACAATATAAAAGCGACAAAATTAAGAGAATAATTCATAATTTTACTCTTAATTATTATTTAAATGAATTACATATTATACATATTCTCAACAGTTACATTCGTTGTCAAATTGCTCGGCGAAGACTCGTTCGCGGTAACATCCTCTGCGATTACGTTGTCCGAAACAGTTTCGTCCTCCACATCACTAATTTCGTCCTTATTGGCAAATTTATATTTTAAAAATCCATAATCTGGCGAAAGACCGAGCGTAAATAGCAGTAATACAGTTATTGTTGTTAGTAATATAAATGGCATAAATACAATAATCCACGATAGTATCGTTAAACCAGATTTACATAATAAATCCAACATGGTTGTGAATATTATCATTAATAAAAATTTTAATATGGCCGTGTTGTATAACTTATGAAATATATCGACAACTATATGTGTTAACGTGAAGCCTATATATAAAATAGCGGGTGTGCATAATTTATCAAGAATCATATAATATTAATGTATATTTTATTCATATTAAAAAAATGAAGGGACTCCGTCCTTAAATACACCGATGGCGTCATCTGTTGGTTCATCTTCGCTTATTTTTCCGTAGATATTTCCATTATCATCATCATCCGTGAAATAATCTTTCCCATCGATTTCAATCTCAAACAATTCACCTTCCTCTTCCTCTTCCTCTTCCTCTTCCTCTTCCTTGTTAACAATCGACCTCGGTGCCTGCGATACGTCGTTATTGCTAATTTCATCATCTTCATCTATGACCACGTCTTCCACCGCATCCTCTTCCTTCTCAACATCGAGCTCTTCCTCCTCCTCTTCCTCCTCCTCTTCCTCTTCCTCCTCTTCCTCCTCCTCTTCCTCTTCCTCTTCCTCCTCTTCCTCCTCCTCTTCCTCTTCCTCTTCCTCCTCTTCCTCTTCCTCCTCTTCCTCCTCTTCCTCCTCTTCCTCTTCCTTATCGACCTCCTCCTCTACATCGACTTCTTCCTCTTCGACTTCCTCTTCTACAACCGCCTCTTCCTCCTCTTCTACAACCGCCTCTTCCTCTTCTTCTTCCTCTACAACCGCCTCCTCCACAGACGCAATATCCGTAATGTTATCTCCGGTGTGATTATCTAGCGAATACATTGACTCTTCATCGTCGCTTGTGTTATCAATCTCGTTAATTTTTAGTTTAATACGGTTATTATCTCTACAGTGCTTTTGAATATACTGTTTAAGAACTCGGTTCTCTTTCATAAGCATATCATTATGCTTAATAATTTCCTTGTATTCGGGAAGTTGCTTCAATAAATCAGAAACAACATTAAATTGTTCGCGAGACGAGTTGAATTTATCAACAAAAGGTCCTAGCGATACTTTAAGTGTTTCTTCAAGACTCAAATGAAGCGCAGTAACAATCGCATCAATACTCAAATCACTGTCCATCTATATTAAGATATAATATTCGTTTAATATCATTTAAATAATTATATATTCTAAAGTATATGGCTCAAGCTAATAAGCCCGCTCCAAATGACATTCCTGTTCATCATAAAATAAATATGCGAAATGTGGTAATGAGACAGACAGATTATAGTGAGGAAAAGGCTGAGACAGAATTAGTAAACCATAACTACGATGTCATGGCGGTTGTTCGAGAATTTATGAACCCCGACCAAAAACCAAAAGAAAATAGGAATGAAAAAGTTGTGACAAGCGCAAACCAACAAATTTATGGAGAGATACGCGGAATGATGGACAACGCCTCGTGGAACTACAGAAGAAATAAAGAGCAAGAGGAGGCCAGAGCTCTATTGCGCGCAGAATATATGCGCAGAAAGGAGACAGCTAAGGAAAATATGGTAAGTAAGGTAAATGCGCATATTGAAGAAGAAGAAGAGTAAATAAATATTCAATAAATTGTTTAGTTATAATTTATTGAATCACGACTTAATATTGAAATTTTCGGTCAATATCTCCTTCTTCGTAGGTGGCTTACTTTTACGCAGCGTAAATTTTGTAGATGAGGGGATGGACTGTTGGTTCAGAAGAAAATCGTCATTGTCTTCGTGTAATTCGGGTAGGATTCGGGTCAACGGTTTATCTACGATGAGTAGAAGACGCTCATTTTTTAGCAATTTTCTGTATTCTTGAATGGTAAGATTACCATAAAACTTGTCTAACAAATAATGTGGGTTCGGTGCCGGTTTAATATTTTTGTTGTAATCGTATATTTTACAATACAGATGGTTTAACAAACTATATCTCTCTACGCGCGTTGAGACATCAATATGTTCATTGAACAAATAAGAGACTGAACATTCTGGGCTACAAAAACACCCATAACAATGGTACGTATTATTCAATTCGTATTTTGGAATATAGATAGGTGGGTTGTCGAAATCGCACGTGCACCAAAAACAAGCCGACCGCTTATCCGATATATTGTTGGTATGGAGATTCACGGCGAGCTCATTTAGTTTTTTCCAGATATTCTTTTGTTCGTCGCCGTCCTCATTAACAAGCGCCTTCTTCTTTTTATTGTTAATAACATGATATGGTAGGTCTGGGTTAGTATCGAATTGAAATGAATCAACGTTTTCCTTTCCGACATTTTTAGTTTGAAGATCCTTTTCTCCACATTTTAAATGTAAAATAATATTTGGCTCAGGAACAATGACGTCTGTGGGGTTTTCAGGCTTCTGGATAACTTTACCACCCTTCGGTTTTCTACCACGCTTCTTCGGAACCTTTACTTCATCAGTTTTAATAGTCATATTCATATCCTAGTTATTTTAATTTAAATACTTTTAATAATTGTTATAAATCAATTATGAATTTTGGTAGCAACTTCTACATACCGGTATATATTCCATAGTTCCAATGAGTTCTTGTTCCAGCTCGGAACCCACGCGGTTCGTAAATATAGCATCTTTACTTTTACATACACCACAAATGGAGTGTAGTTTCGTTATTTTATCACAAAATGGAATCAGCTCCAGAAGATCCCCGAATTTTTCGCGTTTATAATCTCCATCCAAGCCACAAAGATATATTTTTTTATGGAATCTCTCCACCGCACACGTGACCCAACCAACAATATCCTCGAAAAACTGGGCTTCGTTTATCAAAATGATAGACGCCTGCGCGAACTCTGGTGACGAGCACCCGTATTGAATATCCGAAAATTCACTCAGAAATTTAACAGATTTACAAGGAATCGCTATATTGTCGTGTGAAGATATAATATTTTCCCCGTATCTCGTATCACTTATATAATTTATTGAAACTATTGGTGCTTCACAAAAAGTATATCGTTTGTGTATTTTTAATAGTTCGCTTGTCTTTCCCGACCACATAGGACCAACAAACATTTCTAGATATCCACAGTCGTTCATATGTATTTTTCCACGCATTATATTTCTATTTCATTTTTATATTAAATACATGATAATTATTGTATAATATGAATGATTCCCAAAAACCATGGGTCGAAAAATATAGGCCTACCAATTTTGACGATATAGTTCTCGATGATATTAATAAAAACATTCTACATAATATTCTTAACTCTAATAGTTTTCCAAATCTGCTATTGTATGGGCCACCAGGAACCGGAAAAACCACGACCATTATAAATCTTGTAAACAAATTCCACAGCAAACAGAATCAAAACAACAAAAGTCTAACTATTCATCTTAACGCATCAGATGAACGCGGTATTGATATTATTCGCAATCAAATCAATCAATTCGTCAACTCCAAAAATCTCTTCGTATCCGGAACTAAACTTGTCATATTAGACGAGGTCGATTATATGACTAAAAATGCTCAACAGGCATTAAAATATCTTCTAAGAAGCATTAATAACAATGTTCGTTTTTGTCTCATATGTAATTATATAACAAGAATTGACGAATCCCTACAGAACGAGTTTATGAGACTTCGGTTTAATCAACTTCCACAAAAAGACATCATTAAATTCCTGAAAAATATAAACGACCGAGAGAACCTTAATTTCAGCGATAATATGCTGATTTCAATTCAACAACTATACAAATCCGATATTAGAAGTATGATAAATTATATGCAGTCAAATCACAACATAAAAATATCTCAAAACGTTATTGATAATAAGATATGGAGAGAATTAACGAAAATGTTTTTGAATCCAGAGTCAAACACCAACAATATTACCACATATATAGACGGTATAATTGGAACCTATAATATAGACGAAAAGAATCTTATCAAAGACTACTTGAACTATATTATCAGATACGAGATTAAGTATATTAACGCAGAACTGCTAAAATGTATGGAGTTCATCATACACATATCTAGCAATGACAATCGCTACTTAATCACATACTTCATTTGTAGAATGCGCGAAATATTATCAGAATGAGTATAACGTCTTCATAGTTCTCTAAATGGGATTTTAGGAATATACTAAATAATTGAATTAGATATACTTAAAGAATATATAAACAACTATAATAGAATGATGGACATTAACGCAGCATGGAGTGATTTTTGTGACGGAACGTATGACGTTACGCAAAAAGATATGGATACCACCACACCGCAAAATGCTCCGAAATGCTCCGACCTATACATCTCTACGAAAACAAAAATCTCCTACCTATCTCAATGTATCGATATTAACAACGTTTTCTGGGAGATTCCCGTAAATGATTATCACGTCCCTGTGGAGGGAATCATTAAAAAACAGATGAAACTAAATTCGCATTCGGAGACAGATTTCAACACGCTTCAGAAAAAAATCGCCAATGAAAGAACGAGACATACATACGTTGAAGAGCATATTATTCAGCGGATTGTTAATGAGGACGGGCGGATTAAATATAAGGACGTGAGAAAAATCAGCGTAGGATTGTCAAAAAAAGACATTATTAGCTACCGATGTAAAAAGAAGGGGGCGTTTTATAACTGTTTCGTCTTGATAATTCGGGTAAAGTATAATAATACATTCAAAGAGATTCATGTTAAAATATTTAACACTGGAAAACTAGAAATTCCCGGTATTCAGAATGATGACTTGCTAATTAAAACGCTAGATATTTTAATCAATACCATCAAACCATACCTTTCTACGCAGCTTACATACGACAATAAGAAGACCGAAACCGTTTTAATAAATTCTAATTTCAAATGTGGATATTTTATTGACCGTGAACGACTATTTGATATCATTAAATCTAAATATAACATTAATAGTTCATACGACCCCTGCTCGTATCCTGGTATTCAGTGCGAGTTTTATTATGATTCAACTATTACGATTCAAACTGGTAAAAAACCAATCGCAAACGAATTCACAAAAGTATCGTTCATGATATTTAGGACAGGCAGCGTATTAATCGTAGGTAAATGCACAGAGGATATTCTTCATAAAATCTACTTGTTCGTAAGAACTATGCTAGAAACAGAGTTTAACGAGATTCACATTCCAAATGTGGACGGAGCACTAACTAGCAAACCTGTTGTCAAAAAAACAAGTCGCAAGAAAACTATACTAATTAAGAAATAGTAAGGGACCCAAATAATGGATTGTCTTGATATACCTCCAATTACATATTTTTGGTTATATAAGTATTTAAAGCGTTAAAATAAAATACCTATATAAATGACTTCTGAGACAAATTACTCTGCGCCGAGCAATCAGTGCCTTCAGCACGCCGTTAAAATCGCTATCGTCGAAGACAGACCTATTATGATGGACTACTGGACTAACTCGCACGACAAAAACGTCCTCATTGGTGTTAAGGAGGATGGAGAGAAGCTTCTTGTGAAGAGCGAGGACGAGTACACTTCGCCTATTTCTAAGATTTTCAAAGTTGAGACCGAATACATTATCGTAACGGAAAATTCGCTATACATTGTGGACAGCACCATCCCCACTAAAAGAATTAGTTAAATTGTCGGTGGCATATTTTAAAGTAAGCGCGCGTGCTGTTTCATCGTGTTTATTTTTATTGTGTTTTAATAAATCGGCAATGCTACACACCAGCGGATCCTCTGGATTAGGGTCGGTCATTAACGAACATATGCTCAGCAATACAGTGCTTATCGAGAGCGCAGGACTCCACTGTTCTTTTAGTATGTCTAGACAAATGGAGCCATTGCTACTAACATTACAGTGATATATCTTGGTTAAAAATGAAATCTTCGGTGGTTTAAATGGATAATCTATTGGAAATATAATCTTTAGATAAAACACGCCATTATGGTATGGACTTCCTTCGGGGCCAGTTATCGTTGCCTGCCATTCGTGAATATTATCCGCCATCGGACCAGCAGAACAATTCGCTGGTGGCGTTTTTATCATCTCATTTAAATCCGCGTTAATGCGCTTTATTGTAGTCATATACTAAATATGATTACAATTATATTTATATTATATTATTATTACATAAATAATGTTTTACACACAACTCCAATAATTATAACTACCACACCAATAACCATATTAAACTGGCGATTCATTATATTATATCGGTAGACATATTTATACCGTTTACAGAATTAAAGCAGCGATTTAAATACATACGAACCGAATTTATAACATTGATTTCATTAATCGGATTTCCTTTTCCTGTGTTTCTATTATTTCTTTCGCTAATTGTTTTAATTCGGGATTATTTGTTTTGTTATATATTTTATGAGAAGTGGTCAACGCCGTAGAATGGTGCGGTATCATCCTTCTTAACCATTGGGTATCGTCAACCAATAGCTGCTGACGCAATAAAGCCGATATACAAATAGATAAAACAATTCCAATACAGAAAACCAATATATTAATATGTCCCATAGATAAGTAATGAACTAACTCATGACCCCATATCATATTCGACGCCATTAATAACCCACCATAGAATAGCGTTTGTGATATGTATAGGTCCGACAACCTATATGCTAATACGTTCATAGGATTGAACAGCATACCAATAATAACCATTACGATAAACATAATTATTTGCCTTTTATATAAACCGCCTTTCATTTATATATAATACAAGGGAAAAAATAGCATTTTAACTCTCTAACTATCCTCTTCACCGTTTGCGTCTGGTCGAGTTATTGCCAATCTTGCCGCTCTTATTTCTACTCCGCTTTTGTTTTCCGCGCTTACCAGTGAATATTGTCCACGGCTGTGAGAGCCTGTCGGGCATATACGGCTCTAGGTGGTCCCATTGGGGGTGCGCCTTCAAAAAGTCTTTCGCGATGAACGCGGCACCGCACGACGAGCCCCACCGTCCCGAAAAGCCCATTTTCTTAGCAAGAGTTGTGTCGGTTACAATACCGTCAATCGCACCAAGAGGCTGGAACGGCTTCGGTCGGTCTGCCTGAGACATGTATTCGCGATTGTCCATCTCATAATGACTACAGCACGTTCTCGAACTAGGATTAACACGGTTAAGATAAACGTCGTAGTGGTCTGCTAGAATTCGCTGACCAATATCGATATCTATCTTTCCCTTATGCTGCTTCATCAATTGGGTAAGGCGAACTCGTCTCGCTCCCTGATGACGTCTTATGTCGTCAAATCCGGTATTCTTACACTCTATGTTTCTGATTCTATCATCAGTCGCTCCGTTAAATCCAACAAAGTATCCGTTTTTCTTCTTCTCGACCTTTACATACTTGAGACCTAACTCCACGCGCATAATTGTATTCGTCTTAGTATCGCCGAACAACCAAGAGTTCGCGTAATCACCACCATTGTTCTTTGTCAGCATATCGACACAGTCGTCCAGCGAATTCGCATATTGAACCACATTACGGATGCGGCAGCAGATTGGATCGTTGAGCTCAAATACATTGAACCCACCGAGCGTCGTCTCAGTACAGATTAATCCATTGCTATTTACGAAATAATCGGTGCCACTCGCAATGTGGCCAGGCGGCGACTGCATTATGAACGAATGTCCCTTGGTCGGCTTCACCTCCACGACAATATTACAGAATTGCGCTTCTACAAAAAAATCAAACGTGTTGTGGGCACAAACAATTTTTCCATCCTTGGTAAAATCACCTACCGCGATAAACCCAGTACATTTATCCATCTTCATACCATAGTCAATCGTCTTTACCTCGCTAGTTTTATCGCCCACAAACATATGTCCGAACTTTTTATTGAGCTTCTCGTTATTAACAACGAGCCCCGGTATATAGTCGGCAATGTATGGAATGCTGTAATTACAATTCCACATTATAATGTCATCCATAGATATCTTCGCGCCACGCGCATTTGCGCCCTCCTTAATTCCGCGCATCTCCTCGTAATATTCGGGGTAATTGTTTTTAATTTTAGTGCCATATAATTCGCTAATTACCTCGGAGAAGAATTCGCGACTAAAACCATATGTGTCCATAAGGCTGAAATCTAAAATTCTGAAAGCGTCTTTTATTTCGGCAGAAACCAGATAACCATTCGCATATCCTCTATCATATGGTCCGCCTCTTATATTAATTCTAATCCATCCATTAGTTTCGCTTCTCGAACCGTTCTTAATTGAAGTCATATATATATATATGTTTTGATAAATATATATGATTTATTAAAGTTAACTAATTATCTATTAAAACATTGTAGAATTTTAATATATTATTAGCCACAAATATTATGAAAATTAGGACGCTCATTTTAACTAGTTCAGAAATTACGCTGACAGTATCCTTAAAACGTGTAACATAATCAACTATAATTAACATCGTCCCTGTTATAAAAGATAGCATGAAACCTAGTTTCAATGGGGTGAGCAACATTATCAAAAAAAACCATAGTTGAATTAATAATTTATAAATAAAAATTTCCAGAAAATATTTGTTCGCAAGTTCGGGATTGCTACCCACGAGGGAGATATATATGCCATAACTGTCGCTTATTGGGTCGCTTATAATTAAAGACAATAACGCACTCAATATTACCATTTTGCTCGCGTTTGTCGCATAAAACCCCACTAACAGTCCCATCATCGTTGAAATACCACTAGAAATACCGAATCCTTTCGCACTAAACCTGTCCATTTATATTATTCTTTTATAATTTTATACACGTCCATTGTTTAACAATTACAATTGAATTACTATAAGTTGTCTTTAATACTTTTTACCTGTTCGGGCGTGAGCGATTCGGGAAATATGACGGTGAAATCTATTACTAGGTTGCCGACATTTTCATCGCGCTTCATTCCCATTTTAGGTATTAACTTCCTGTAACCAGGAGTTATTATGTTTCCCTCATTATTATTTATTTGGAAGTTTCGCCCATCTACATATTTCAACGTAAACTCAAATCCACAAAGCGCCTCCTTTAATGTGATGGTTTTACAATATATTAGGTCTAGACCATTGCGCGTATAATCGGTTTTATTTTCAATCTTGACAAATATTTTAACATCTCCCTTATTGGCGTCGCTGATAGCATTTCCCTTCTCGCGCAGAATAATTATTTCGTTCTCGTCAATACCCGGCGGTATCTTTACATAAAGGACTTCCGTCTCCGGACTCTTTATATTTCCGTGCATAATCCATCGGTCAACCTCCAGAGGAACATTACATCCGGCATAAGCCGCCTCCATTGGTATTTTGATATGTTTCAATATTGGCTTAGGCTTCTGCATTGCGGTTCTGATATTAATATTTGGCATCCCACCACCCATATGAAAAAAATGTGTTTGCGAATTGTTCGTCTCGAACTGTGTAGGCATTCCATGAAATAAACCGCCGCCGAATAAATCACGAAGGATATCCTCAGGATTCATATTGGCGGCGTTTTCATCCATACCAAACAAACCACCTAAACCACCCATATCATATTGTTTTCGCTTTTGTTCGTCGCCCAAAACCTCGTATGCCTCGTTTATTTCCTTGAACTTGTTGCTAGACTCCTCACTATTCCCGTTCCTATCCGGGTGCGTCTCAAGCGACAACCTTCGGTATGCGCGTTTAATTTCATCAAATTTTGCGTCTGATTGTAATCCTAATCTGGAGTAGTATCCCTTTGAATCAGACATTATTATATCATACATACATAAACTTAAATAATAATTTACGAATTAGATAAAATGGACCTTCCCTTTATTTATAAATATCAACCGATGTTTTTACAGGATTTTGAGATGGATGCCAAATTACTAGAGCTAATACAAATACTTATTAAAATGGAT
>Ga0209406_1002306_pt1 | contig 12864 bp, 10 predicted proteins | sample COGITO_mtgs_1204_FD_184808 | JGI IMG/M metagenome (GOLD analysis project Ga0209406, IMG submission 184808) | Pelagic marine microbial communities from North Sea - COGITO_mtgs_120426 (SPAdes) (version 2) | ecosystem: Environmental > Aquatic > Marine > Epipelagic ...
CCAAATCATTAAAATCGTCGACTTTATTGGCCGCGAAACCCAATTCAGAACAGACATTCCACTGATCATCATCTACGACGATGGCAGTGTAGAAAAAACGATGATGTGGGGAAATTAGCAGGCCAAACAGCAAGTCGTGTCTGAAGACCCAGTTTTGGTGAAATCCATCCAAAAATCCTATCTTAAGACTTCCTAAAAAGAAGATTATGTGGGGCGCCAATCAATGGACAGATTCAATGTTTAAGAAATACTGGTGGGTAGCCGCTCTTTTGACAGTAGCATTCTTCGTAGTGCGCACCGCACTTTAACGTAAGATCTACATGAAAAACGCCTTTCTGCTCCTGCTTTTGCCACTAATCAGTTTTGGGCAAGACGCAACCTACGACTTGACTTCCTTCAACGACCCCGGGATTAAAGCCCCTAATGTCCACCACACGGGCGAGGCTTGGCTCAATTTTCTAATGCAAAGCGACGAAACCTTCCCTTACCATTTAACCCAAGCCACATTCGAGCCTGGAGCAACCTTAGACTGGCACAAGCACGCTACACCCCAAGTTTTGATCGTTACCGAAGGAAAGGGATATTACCAGGAGCGCGGCAAAGCACCCATCATCATCCAAGAAGGAGACGTGCTTAAATGCAACTCCAACACCGAACATTGGCATACTTCATCCGCGAAGGAATCCGTCACGTATATTGCAATCTAGGGCGCATCCCCAACCGAATGGACAGAGAAAATGACCCAGGAATACTATGATGAAATTACGGCCCAATTGAAGCCAAAATAATTAGCCCCAAGCATCCAAAGTTGGTGTACATTCGCCCCGTTTTAAAATTCACAAACATGTATTCGGTTATCGCGCTTCAAGTCGCTAAAAGTCTAAATATCAGACGTTGTAAACAGCAGCTCGCCCTGCCCATTTGCTATTCAGATTCTGACGAACTTTTCCTTTCCAACGGACCAAAAAAGTACTTGTACCTCTTTCAATATGGCGTCATCGCGTTCTTCAACCACACGCCCAGCGAAATCAATACAATTCTCGCCGCATTAGAAATAGGCACTTCTTATTCCGTTGACGCCGATCTGCTTGAAACCATTACCGTGGAAATAAAAGCCGGTGCGCAACAAGTCACCTTCGATCGCGTCATCTTGCCCGATTTCGAAGAAGAAGCCCTCCGCCTCGTGTTGCTCAACACCTCACAATCCGTCGCCCTAGATCGCTACCTGGAAATTACGGACGGCTTGTTAGAGGAAACCAACATCTACACCCAGTCCCTTGAAACTACCGGCCGATTAAACATTTCTGGGAAAAACCTCAAAAAGTTCATAGGACGCGTACTCAACATCAAAAACCAGATTTCCGAAAACCTCTACATTTTTGACTCGCCGGAGGTCACTTGGGAAAATGAGTCATTAAACAAACTCAATGTCGCGCTAAAGCAAACCTTTGACCTCAAAGACCGCTACCGCTACATCTATGAGCGCACCGCCATCATCAAAGAAGACCTCGAACTCTTCAAAGATATCATGGACCACCGCGAAAGCAGTAAACTGGAATGGATCATCATCGCACTCATCCTCCTTGAGGTGGTCGATTTATTCGTATTCCGACTATTCTAACTTTCCCTCTAAAGACTCTAGTCTTACATTATTTGCATCCCGTACGCCTATCTATTATTACCAGTAGGCGATCTTCTTCCAAATAGAAATGTCAACATTTACATTGACAGAATAGCCATCTTTAAGATTTTCCGAACTATTTATCGCCACACTAATGAATCAATACATATATTTAGTTTATCAAAACCAATTCACAAGTCGCTTGCACGAATCAATCAATAGATCTTCATCCGAAAAATTTCGATTCCGTAGAGATCTATTCTGGTCGCTCAAGTTTTCTTTTTTGCGGACCTTGCTAATTGTATCCCTCTGGGGTTCAGGCTTATGTGCTGTTTGTCAAAATGTGGCCGGTCAAAGCTTCGGTTCATCTCCCGTGGGCGTTAAAGATTTTGATCCCGAAACCATACTCAAATACGCCAAAAGAAATAGCTGTTATTTACCATTAATCAAGGAATCTGCTTACTTCTCTTCATCTTCAGGGAAAACCATCACATTCTACGATTTATTCAATAGTACTCTCCCTGAGTCGTCTGAATACAGAAATAGATACATAGTAGGTGATTTCAATGTGCTTAATGATGAAAACGAAGTTCGTGGCATAAAAGAAATGAACCCAAATTTATCCGTCCTTGAAGATTTTAAACACGCCTCTTCCGAACTCTTTTTAAAGATGGAGAAAGCTATTGAAAGCGACGAAAACTATAATGAGTTTATTAACTACGCAAGCACTTTAGATTCTTACAACTTTGAATTCTACAAGAATTTCATTGACCAAGTGTGGAAGTACAAAACCCCTGAAATCAACAGAGAATACGGATTTTTAGGTGAAGCAGCATATGCTTCTGGGCAGAGACTATGCTTGTGTGAAGCGAGATTTGATACCTTAATTGAAGTCGCACGGTTCGCCACTTCTTCAAAAAGGCTGGAGCCGCTAATCACCTATAGCGAGGATAGTGTGGAACAAAAAACGGTGATTGAATATTTACCTATTGGTAAACGCCGAGATTATTACGGTCTTCATTATCGGATTACTTCAAAAAACTGGGAAACAGAACGTACATACTCTACCGCAGACTCTCTTCATGATATGGCTTTAGGAGGTGGTAATACTCGTGTAACACGGTATAAAGGAATAACGGAATTACCAAACTTTCTTTTGATGTCACCAGATGAATCAAACCCAAGGGCCATGCGACAAAATGGAATTCATGAGGTGGCATTACGGGAGCTGTCGCGCGGTATGTTGGGTTCTTCCAATAGTATTGGATGTGTTCGAGTTTCTGATTTTGGTTCAAAATTCCTGAGATGGTGGACCCCGCAAGACGCCAATTTTTTTATTCTCTACCAAGAAGATAAATACCACAAGTCCCTTCCTAAATTGGAAATAATTGAGGATTTACCTTTTAAAACAGTGGAGGAAGGGAATGCCTTTAGGGTATGGCTAAACCAAACGAAACCTAGACAGGCAAAACAATTAAAAATAGACCAAGAAGGTAAACACGATAATGGCTACATTTTAGACGCCTATAACATGTATGGAGAAGAATACAGAACTTATCAAACGCAAGCGAAAAATAGTTAATAGCCTATTCTTAGTAATTAGCATGTGCTTTGGTGCAAATGCTCAGGATTCTGCCGCAGTCGTTGTGGATTCCTCGGAATCATCTGTAGTATCTATTGATTTATCAGAAGTTCCGGACAGTTTGCTTAGATCTACCATTGACTCCGTTTCAAAGCTTTTGTCCATTGAAGACAGAGCTTTCATAAGCAATTATTTATTAGATAATCACCCGGTTTACACAACCGGCTGGGGAAGAACGGGGAACCTACTACCCCAATCCACTACTTTTAGCGATAAAGACACCTTCAATTTCACATTGATCGAGGACCAAGAAAGCTTCTACATAAATGAATTTGACTCCTTTAACTGGGGTTATGGCCCTCGCTGGGGAAGGATGCATCGTGGTTGGGATTTACAGATGGACGTCGGAGACACTTTGCGCGCCGCCTTCAATGGGGTAGTGAGATATGCACAATATAATGACGGCGGTTATGGAAACTGTGTGGTTATTCGTCATTTAAACGGGATTGAAACCCTATATGCACATCTAAGTAAACTAGATTGTGAGCCTGGAGATTTTATACGGGCTGGAGAACTTATTGGGCTGGCCGGATCTACTGGAAGAAGTTCTGGGCCACACTTACATTGGGAATGGAGATATATGGGTCAATCATTCGACGCGATGATTGCAATCGATACCTCTAACTACTTGTTAAAAGCAGATTCTCTGCAACTTACAGGATCTAGTCTTCAGGATCCACCAGAATATAAAATTCGTAAAACCGCTACCTATCACACCGTAAAAAGCGGTGAAACACTAAGCCATATCGCTCGAAAATATCATACGAGCGTGTCTTCCTTGGTGCGTAAGAATAAACTTAGAAATCCAGATCAACTTCAAATTGGCCAACGAATAAGAATACGATGAAAACTGGTACAAATACTTTAATAGCAATATGGGGCACATTACTCTTTAGTTCATGTGTGCCAAACAATGATACAATTGTTGAAACTCCGGCTAACGATACTGTTACACCTATTGCGCCAATCGATACAGCAGTTGTCGAGGAAGATGTTTTTACACCTAACGATTGGGATAGAGCATCGAAAATGCTAGCGGGAATTCCGGTTGAACACGAATTCAAAATCGATTCAAACTACTACAGCGAATACGTAGATTATATCACAAATGAATTTACCGGCATCAAGGAAAAGCGTCTCGATAAGCTCATGAGCTGGAAAAATGACGTTGTTCCACAAAGTGATGAAGAAAAGCTTCGAAAAGTCTTTTATCCGTTCTCTGGTGGGGACTTTATTCACCTTTATCAGCTATATCCAGAGGCGCCTAACTACTTGATGCTGGCCATTGAACCTATAGGTACATTACCGGACTTCAATTCTTTGCCTGTTTATGATATTGATACAGCATTGCATGAATCAAAGGTGATGTTAAGGGATATATTCTTCCGTAGTTATTTCATTACTAAGAATATGGACTCTGATATCAAGAAGAGTAAACAAATTGGGGGGATCCTTCCTTCTATACTATGGGGGATTTCAAGTTCAGGACACGACATAGTATCTGTCGAAAATGTCTCTCTTTCCAATAATGGAGACATGAGCTATACCCCCGCCAAACTAGGAGAGTCATTTGAGCAAGGCGTAAGCGTGAACTTTGTGGAACACGGTTCTAAGACCCTGCAAGAAGTAACTTATTTATCTTGTGATATCTCAAACAAAGGATTTGCCAAGGATACTGCGATTACTGCCCTAATGACCAACCTTGGAGACGTAAATAGTTTTGTTAAAGCGGCTTCATATCTGATGCACTACAGAACCTTCTCTGAGATTCGTAATGTGATACTGAATCACTCAGTAGTACATATACAAGACGATACCGGGATTCCATTTAAATACTTCGACACAGAAAAGTCTACAATACGACTGTATGGAAAATATGTGACGCCTGTCAAAGATTTTAGTGAGTCATTATTCCAAGAGGACTTAGATAGTGCATATAATAATTCCTCATACTATGCGGGCAAACTACCCTTTTCAATGGGCTACCATTGGGGCAGCAAGGATCAAAACCAAATGGTGGTTTTAAGGAAATAAGTTCATATTGAATGTCCAAAAAATATAGTCTTACCGTTGCGCGCAACATAGTAATTGCCAATATGATTGGTACCGGAGTTTTTACTTCGCTAGGTTTTCAAGTACTTGAAGACGGAATACCAGACGTTGCAACAATACTTTTAGCTTGGACTATAGGCGGGATTCTGTCCTTAGCAGGTGCAACCTCATATGCAGAGGTCGCTGGAGCATATCCTGAAGATGGAGGAGAATATCATTTCTTGACAAAATTGTATCACCCTGTACTTGGAATTGCGAGCGGGTTGGTATCTATCATTACGGGATTTTCCGCCGCAATTGCAAGTCTAGCTCTAGCTGCGAGCTCATACCTTACTATCGATAATGAACTTCATCAAAAGGCAATAGCCATACTATTCATAGTTTTTATTGCCTTCATTCAATGGTTCGGCGTCAAAATTGGGGGGATTGTACAAAATATATTTACCGCACTTAAGGTTTTGATGATTTTAATCATCATAAGCTTACCCTTTTTATTTTTTGAGGAAAGTCTATTGTCTACTCTAACCATAAGCTTCAGTGGTAAGAGTCTCGCATTGATACAAAGTCCCTCTTTCGCTCAAGCACTTGTATGGGTAATGTTCGCTTACAGCGGTTGGAATGCTGCCACTTATGTAGTAGGGCATTTGGACAGGCCCTCCAAGAACCTATCACCTGCTCTGCTTCAAGCCACATTAATAGTCACTATTATTTATGTCCTATTAAATTTTGCGTTTCTAGCCTCTGCTTCTTTTGAGGATCTTGCTGGAAAAGTAGATATCGGTAATGTCGTAGTCGAAAAGTATTTTGGAGCTCAAGGCGCCACAATATTTGGTGTTATTCTAGCTATTTCGTTGTTAGCCGGCATTAACTCCATGTTTATAGCGGGGCCAAGAGTGACTCAACGCATGGCCTTAGATTTAAATTTCCCTGCGTTTTTTTCCAAAGAGCACAACAATGGGGCGCCCAGGGGAGCGTTGGTCTTACAATTAATTATTTCAATTATCATCGTGGTTTTTAGCTCGTTCAAGGATATAGTTGAATATATTGGGCTAAGTCTTACACTGTTCTCAATGATGGTTGTGGCCGGTGTTTTTGTGGTTAGAGCAAAAAAAGTTCACACCAATGGTATTAAGGCTATTGCATATCCTTTAACTCCCTTACTCTACTTAATCATGGGGGTGTGGATGACCTACTACTTCGCTTCACAAGACCCGATGAAACTAGTTTGGGCAACAATTACCATTGTTCCTGCTTATATAATTTTCAGGATAAAAGTAAAATCTAAAACCTAAAATAGAATTGGATTTATTTGCGCATCAATTGGTTACGTTTTATTCTGACCAATATTTATAGTAGATTTGCAGCCACTTTTTAAAAGGCTGTGATGAAATTTATAAATATTAGTGTCCTGGTAATTGTTGCGTTATTCTCGATTGGCGCTTCTAACTCGACTACTCAGAATAATTCCGATATAGAGGATCGCCTTGACAGCATCGAGACCGTCTCTTATCATTTTGATTGTGACTTCTGGGAGTACGATACAGAAGGTGTCTATGATAATTCATGGTCAACTCGCAGTTTATTCCCATACGATCACGAAGAACTAAGCTTCAATGAGTTCACAATATTAAAACTGGACACGTCAAATTCTTCCACGTATTACCCGGTAAAGAATACATTATATTCTCCATTCAAGTCTAGAGGCAAAACCCGTTGGCATAATGGGCTAGACATAAAGCTTAAAACAGGTGATAAAGTGACTGCCGCATTTGACGGTGTCGTACGATATTCTGGATACAATGACGGCGGCTTTGGTAACTTGATTATCATTCGACACACCAATGGTCTTGAAACATATTATGCCCATTTATCTCGTAGAAAAGTATCGGTAAACGACACCATTAAGGCAGGACAAACAATTGGCCTAGGTGGAAGTACTGGAAGGTCTAATGGGCCTCATTTACATTTCGAAGTAAGATTAGAGGATCAGCCCATCAATCCTGCAGTAATTTTCGATACTGAGACCTATGAGCTAAAAACAGATATAATAACTCTGTGCCCAGAAATCTTTGCCCCGGGAAAAGGAACAAACGTTTAAAATTCTTTTGACCGCTTAAAATCAAGGTTTAGGCGATATTTTTGGTAACTTTAAGACTATCAAACCAACGATTATAAGATACTTGAATAGATGAAAAAAGCATTTGCCCTAATCTGTCTGTTTTCAGCCTTTACAGTTACTGCCCAAGAGTCTACAAAAGATTTTCTTCAAGTTGCAGATGAAATTGATAAATTGCTTCAATACGACGACATCTACCCGGAACAGCTGAAGTCTTTACTGTCTGATCTAGAGGGACTTTCCGAAGGGAATGAACTGTTGTACAATCAGATCAAAATTCGTGTCAATCATCTATTACTCCCCGTAGAAGTAAAAACCATAAATACTGCCATAAACAACGACGAGTTAGTCGTTGCTTACAAGGCTATCAATACCATTAAGCAAGAGTACGAGTACGATAAGGAAATTGAAAAATTAGACCGCCGCTTAAACTCGGCCTTATATGATCGGTACAAAGGGGTTATAATGGATGATAATCAGCCTAGGTTTACTGTGGAGCCAACCTATTCTTGGTATTCTTCAGATTATACACTGGATGAATTAGCCACATTTGAATATACTGATTTCGCACCTGTATATGGCGTAGGATTCAGCTATAACTTTGGTGTCAAGCCTGTATACAGCTCAGGAAATACCTATTATACCTATTCCCAGATAGGGGTAAGAGGCTCCATGAGAAATAACTCTACAATCTATTTTTCTAACGGACGAGATATCACTATTGTTCCTGAAAGAAATACAGAGGTATTTGTCTTATATCGCAAAACCCTAGGGCTTTCTTTGGGGATGTACAATAAAATTGATGCGGCAGATGAACCACTGTATAATGCCACCGGAAGTTTTTATATCCCAATGAGTGGGCTCAGTCTCGGAGTACATGCTAGAGTGATTTCTAATCTTAACATGGATCCGTTGTTCCAGCTTGGCGCTTCGGCTAAATTGAATCTAAAATTCTTTAAGCCATTCACCAAAAAGCATAAGGATGAAGTGGAGGTGAGAATTGTAAAATTCAAAGAGAGCAATAGATAATGAGGCGCTTTGGGTTAATAGTACTCATTTTATTTTCTCAGCTTGTATTTGCTCAAGGCAGATATACTAAACTTATTGAGAAGGGGAAGTATAGTAAGGTTTGGAAAAAGGTCCAAAAAAATTTAGACAAAGATCCTCAAGACTTAGAAGCATCCTATTACGCTGCGCTCATAACATCAAGCCCAGAATCTGGTAAACTTTATGATCCATACCAGTCGTATTTATATTACGCGACATCCTTTAATCACTATATTTTAATCAGTGATTATCGACAACTCGAGCGCTTAGCCAAAGATCCTATATCGCTAAGTACTTACTCATCGTTGTTGGACTCTATCCTAAAAAATGCATTAGAAGACGTTTCTAAAACGAAGAACATAGATGCTTATGAAAGGTATCTCTCGCACTTTCAAGCTTCTATACTTAATGCTTATGAGGAAAAAGTAGAGGGCTACATTGCTGTTGCGTTAAATCAACGGAACCAAATCGCGTTTGACATCGCATTCTCAAAACAAAGTATTGAAGCACTTGAACTGTTTCAAAAAGAATATCCAGATGCTGATCAGTTTAATAAAGCTCAATTACAAATCCACGTGTTGGCATATAATCAAGCTAAAGAATCAGGTACTATAAATTCCTATAAGGGGTTTATTTCTGATTACCCAGAGGCCACACAAATACCTAAGGCTATCTATGCACTAGAAGAATTGGAATTTGAACATTATTCGAAAGAAAATTCTTCCAAGGGATGGGCTCAATACTTACAAGACTATCCTGCTTCGCGTTATAGAGAATCGGCATTAGAGCAATTTGATTGGACTCAATACAACGAAGTCACCTCAGCTACAAATTGGTATTCTTATGCTGAATTCATTGAAAACTACCCCAACAATAGATATCAACAAAATGCCGTTGAGGTACTTGAGGAATCTGTCGAGCAAGTTGAAAATCTCTCAGCATTAAACTATGCAGTTGTTTCTTTGGGACTGCGAATGCCGGCTATTGTTAACAGACATTACGAATTGTGGTCAAACGATGGAGAACTCGTTAGCCTCAAAAAGTACTACGCGCAATTTCCGGAATTGATTGATTCGAATCAGTTTGCGATAGATTATTCGGTCGCTCAGCTTGCCGAAAAATTTAATTTACACCTTCCCTATCGTCCCGAAAGAGAGCGTGAGTTATTAAGCTATGTTCAATTATACCCGAATAAAGAGCTTTCCTTTGTGATTCTGCAAAGGCTTCTAAGTCCTTTTATTAATAAGAAGGACTATTCAGGTGCCGTTGCCTATTACAATAAAAATCTCGCTGGACTTTCACTTCCTCCCAAATTCGAAGAGCTCAAGGAATTATTATCTGCGCCGGAAGATCCATCGATCAAAGCAGAGTCTTTTTCAAAATACGTCAACAGCAAGGGAAATGAGTATTCTCCTGTACTCTCCGCAGATGATAAGCAGCTATATTATTGCGCAACGAATCAAGGCGCGGGCAATACCTCGGAGGATGTTTACGTCTCTGAAAGTAGTTCCAGTGGCCGTTGGTCGAAAGGGGACGCCATAGCTTCCTTTAGTTCATCTGATTACAATGAAGCTCCATTAGCTATTTCAGCCGACGGAAGCACTATAATTCTATTTAGAGACGGTAAGTTGTACGGCTCAAAGAGAGAGTTGAGTGGCTGGTCTGAACCACAGCCTTTGTCAAAGGAGTTCAATTTAGGCGAATGGCAAGGAGATGCTAGTATTAGCTCTGATGGAAGAGCCATACTTTTCTCTGCCGTAATCCCTGAATACACAATGAATATTAACGAAATGGAGGATGTTTCATATCATGGTGATAGACTTTATCCAACGGATTTATTCGTATGTGTCCGTGACAGCAATGACCAATGGTCAGCCCCAATTCATCTTGGGCCTGAGGTTAACACACAATATGGTGAGCGGTATCCATTTCTCCACCCCGATATGACCACCTTATATTTTTCTTCGGATGGGCACCCGGGATTAGGAAAAATGGATGTATTCAAATCTACCAGGCTTAGTGATTCATGCTGGAATTGCTGGAGTGAGCCCGTGAATCTAGGTAAAGAAATAAATACGGCCGAAAGCGACGCCGGCTATAAAGTAAACACCTCTGGAACAGAGGCCTATTTCACTAAAACATCCGCTTCGCCAAAAAAGGCCAGTGTCTTGTTTGTTTTGGATATCTCTGGCTCAATGAACGGTAATAAAATTGAAGAATTAAAGATTGCCAGTGCAGCGGCAGCGGAAAACGCTATTATGAATAATGCAGAGGTCTCCATTGCTTCTTTTGACGGCACTTGTGATAGTCCTTTTACTCAATATCTTTCTTTTACACGAGATCTCAACTTAATCAAAGAGCACATATCTACATTGTATGCAGGTGGTGGAACTCCGATGTATGCTGCTTACGAGGTAGCTTGTACTTCACTCATCGATCAAGGAGAAAGGAACAATGAAAAAGTGATCGTCTTAATGACAGACGGAGAGGCTCAACAGTGTATGGATTTAAATACAATGCTATCTTCCTTACGAGCCAAAAGAAAATTGGTAAAAACTCAGACTATAGCTTACGCTGTCGACAGTAATAGCCAAGCATTTTATGACTTACAAGCCATTGCAAATGCGAGCGGGGGGTCTTTTTTCTATGCTTCTGGTACGAGGGATTTAGGTGCGGCTTTTGAACGTGCAAACTCGTCCTTATTTCAGATCGTTAATAACGGGGTTAACAAGGACATTTATAAGATTTCCTTACCGGCGCATTTAAGACCAGACTTCGTCGCAAAAATCCAAGGAAAGTTGCTCACAGATGACCAAGAGCCAGTGTTTGCTAACCTTAGTTGGGAGGATTTAGATAAAGCTGAAGTCATAGGAACCGCTCAAACTAATCCGGAGACTGGGGAGTTCTTTATTACTCTGCCCATGGGTAAAAATTACGGATTTTATGTGGAGGACGAAGCTTACTTTCCATTGTCTCAAAACATTGACCTGCGCGATATCAATGAGGCTGTTGAAATTCAACAAGACTTCAAAGTTTTGAGCCTCGATAAAATGATCGATGAAGAGATATCTGCTCCGCTGAATAATTTATTCTTTGAGTTTTCAAAAAGTCGATTGTTATCTCAAAGCAGGCAAGAGCTTAGACGAGTCGCTCGAATTATCAAAAAATACGACTTGACGTCTGAAGTCTCAGGGCATACAGATAATGTCGGGACCGAGAAGGCAAATCAACGCTTATCCGAAAGTAGGGCAAATAATGTAAGAGATTACTTGATCAAACTTGGTTGTGATCCAGATAAGCTAATAGCCGTAGGTTATGGAGAATCTATGCCTGTGGAAGACAATACGAGCGAAGAGGGAAGGCGTAAAAATAGACGGGTTGAGATCACATTTACTTCAAAGAAATAACTTTTTAACCAAGCCTAGTTACATTGGTCAAGATTGTGGCCCTCGCGGTACAACTTAGTCGTAAATCCTTGAGAAACCATATAACATTGGTGCAACCTGACCACATCATTTCCGCACACAAACTCCATCTGAGCCCTTTGGTAATCTCCAAAGTTTAGATCCACGATCAGGGAATCTCCCTAGACCTCATAGATGTGCTGTAAAGTGTCTGGATTTGCCTGCAACCATTCCTCCAAAGAAGGAAACTCTCCCGATCCGTTTCCATAAATGGTGTACTGTATCCCGTCTTGAAACTCATAGCGTACCAATTCAAAATCTTCAGGCACCCAGCGCCCCGTTATTGTCCCGGGTTGTTCCTCTTTTGAGCAGGACAACACAGCCGTTGCCAATGCACATCCCACAAGAAGTCTAGTGATTTTCATACTATTCGGTTTGATAGTTCCCATCAAGGTAGTACTTTTTCCAAATGAAACGCACCTCCCTTCTTCTTGCTCTGATGTTATCAGGCACGCTCTTCGGGCAAAATCTCGTGGTCCTCGGTACCTTGCAAGATGCCGGTTCCCCTCAGCTGCTTTGCGAAAAATCCTGCTGTGCCTCGCCCAAACCAAACGACTACGTCGCATGCCTGGGCGTCTACGATTCCACACTAGTCGTACTATTTGATGCCACACCAGATATTGTGCCGCAGCTCGGAGAACTCCTAGAAAGGTCCGGATCAAAAAAGTACGCCGTCTTTTTAACTCATGCCCACATGGGACACTACACGGGGCTCGCCCACTTCGGTCGCGAAGCAGCAAACACGAACAAAGTCCCGGTCTATGCGATGCCAAAAATGATTGATTTCCTCGCAAAAAACGGCCCCTGGAACCAACTCTTAAAGCTCCAAAACATAACCCTCAATGGCTTAGAAGACAGAGTACCACGAACACTCAAGAACGGCCTGATTATAGAACCTTTTTTAGTTCCCCACCGCGATGAA
>Ga0209406_1002328_pt1 | contig 12804 bp, 11 predicted proteins | sample COGITO_mtgs_1204_FD_184808 | JGI IMG/M metagenome (GOLD analysis project Ga0209406, IMG submission 184808) | Pelagic marine microbial communities from North Sea - COGITO_mtgs_120426 (SPAdes) (version 2) | ecosystem: Environmental > Aquatic > Marine > Epipelagic ...
AAGTACTGGTATATTGTGATTAATTGCCTCCAATACGACCCTAGGACCTCCCTCACGCAGACTTGATACAATCAATCCACTCGCACTTTTATATATCTCTTCTATGGATTCATAAGAATGATCTGTAAGAATTTTTATTCGAGCCGACAAGCCTAACTTTTCAATTAATGCTTGTAAGGGTAGAAGCTCTTGCCCAGAGCCAATAATATTTAGCTCTTCTTTAATGTTTACCCATGCATTGATCAGCAAATCAAAACCCTTCACTTTTTCTAATCTCCCAACTGCAATCACAGGACCAGTTCTTGAAGATGCGAGGCCTTGGTGAGATGGATTAAACCAGTTAGGAATCACCTTGGCATTAGGCATATTTTTTACTATCTCTTTGTTGACTCCGATAACTGAGTCTACATATTTGACGGCTCTGTTATGAGATTTAAGGCCATGAATTGTTGCTACAATTTTTACGCCTGTGATTAGCCCGAGCCATCCGCCTATGGCGCTAGCTTTAGCGCCGTGACAATGCAAAATATCTATCTTGTTTTTCCAGCAAAAGAGGCCCAGCTTTATTACATTAACTGGAGACAGTCTAGAGCCCATAGTCATGGCGCGGGTGGAGACTCCATCCATGCAGCTTGCCAAGGATTTATCGCACACAATAACATGATCAACCTGGTCATCCATGCCTAAAGCTAGCTCAAATACATGCTGCTCGATGCCTGCAAATACATTACCAGTAATTAAATGAGCAACTTTCATATCTTGTTATTAATTAAACCTTGAATGACATATGCAGTTTTTTCGACTTCCGCTAAAGGCTCTAATCCAGACACAGGATGCTCAATTGCATGAACCTTGAGACCTTCAGTTGGGGAGTTAACAGTGAGAGTTCCAACCTGACGATTTGCTACTAATGCATTGATTGCATTTCTAATTTTGGTGGAACCAGTTTTTTGCGACCGAACACGGCGTTCAATTTGCATGACATAAGTTTTCCCTTTGCTTGAAAGAGCCTCAAAAACTAAGTTTGAGCTATCAGGCGTTACAAATTTTAGCTCAGAGGTCTGTAAATCTCTTTGAAAGGATTTTGCCTCAGGGCTTTCTACATCACTAAAGGTAAAGTTTTGAAACTCTTTAGATATATCTTCTATAACCTGATTGAGTGAAAAGGGGGTTCTTCGAGAGTTATAGATATGGAAGTGATGATGAGGATGTGTTGTAAGAACATACTCTATTTGCTTCTTCACAAGCTCGCTATCAAAATCATAATGCTTGCTCGAGCCACCCAGCGCAATAATCGCCTTCTTGACAGTTGGCTCAATCAAAGAGGTGGTGGCTAGAGAGCCTTTAAATACATAAACATTATTAGGTTTAGTGCTTGAGGGATAATCATGCTCGGGTGCACATATAAGATCAAAATCATTGATGTTAAATGAGGGCTTTAGAATTGCTACCGACAAAAGACTGGATGTTTGTTTCAATGCTTTTTGAGTTTTAAGGATTTGTGGATAGGTCGAATGTCCAGCTCCAACAAGAAGAGTTAAGCTATTTTTTTGATTCTCAATCGGAGCACTGGGTAGAAAAGATTTCAACCAATTAAAGACACTTCTTTCAGGGCAATGTATCTTAGTAATAACTAGTTCATTCTCTTTAGATAGCTCATCTAACAAGGCCTGCACTTGATTTAAGTGACCAATTTTTGAATCTTGAAACCAGTAAACATGCATAAAAACTTTTTCTCCATTTTCAGCAAATACAAAACTGCAGAATGAAAGAAGAGCAACCTATCTGAGTAACCTCTTGGTGCATTCAAATTACATTATTGATTGTTGGAGCATAAAAGCAAAGCTTATATTAGTAATAACCGCACTATAGAAAGGCTATAATTTAATGCTAATGCCACAAGAAATTCAACAAATGGCCAATGATCTTATTTCCCAGTATGGAGATGATGCGAAAGCCATTGCAATGCTAAGAGCTGCAGAGTATGCAGCAAGCCTGAATGAAGCTGAATGGTTAATATGGGAATCTGTAATCTTAGAAATTGAAAGGGTTGAATTAACGCCAGATTTGAATGGATAACCCCTTATTATGAAAAAAAGAGATTAATGGCATCGCTCTCAAAGCCGGTAATATTGTAAGCAATATCATTCAGGTAATTTAAATAGGTCTTCTACTGAACACTTCAGGGTTTTAGCAATCTTTAGACCTAGAACAGTGGAAGGCACATAAATTCCGTTCTCTATCGCATTAATACTTTTTCTTGAAACCTCTGCACTCTCTGAAAGTTCTTGTTGAGTTAAACCCACAGATTTTCTGAGTTCCCCAAGATTATTTAGAAGGTTTTTATGGTGGTTACCCACTTTCTTTACTCTTCAAACTTTTCAACTGCTTTGGTAAGCTCAGCACTATCGTTTGGATAGAGGTACCCGGCAACTATTGAACCAGCGCCAATTGCACCAACCAATAGCCCAATACCCGGAACGATTCCTCCAGAAACGCTCATTCCAAAGAGAAAGATACCAAGACCAATAAATAAAGTGATCACACCACTTCTTCTATAATCTATGGGCTGCTTCTTGCCTTGGAGATTTTCTAGCAACTCCCTAAGCTCTGATGGATCTTGAATATTTTGCGAAATCTCAATCATCGCATCATATTTATTTTTTCATTTTTTGTATTAAAAAAGAAAATAACACCTATAAGCAATACAGGCATCAATATTGCCACATACCCGATTCCAATACCTAAAATATCTTCCATAATGTAACTCTGTTTAGTAATATGTAACGCAAACTTATCATGACATTTAAAGGAAGTAAAGGTTACATTTATAAATAGAATAATGGATATTTTTTGAGGGAGATATTAGGGCAGAGGGCAAACCTTGTTTGAATAGTTGAGTGATAAAAGGAGTCGAGCGGGAATGGCACCCGCTCTAGCTGACTTTAGGGAAAATTTCTAGAGGAAAATTTAATCAGCTTATCAATAAGACCGCCCAAACTGTTAAAAGTTCAAATAAAGGAGACAATTAAGAGAATATTTTTAAGAGCTGCGAGGTATTCTACGCAAGATTTAGAGCTATAAAAAAAATAGAATACACAATAGCACCAAGACCCAAGCCAAAACCTAAGGGCAATTGTGTATTCCCTACCTTTCTATTTAAAACAAATACTAACAATGTAATGGATGACCCAAGCAACAATATTGGGCCTATAGATGAAGCTCCAAATATTGACCCAATGCCTCCAAGCAATAAAAAGTCACCAGCCCCAATACCATCAGTCTCTCTAATCATTTTATGCAGAAGGTTAACTGCAAATAACAAGCCATATCCAAAGATCAGTCCCAAGAAGGCGTCTAGAGGAATGGTGAAGATTTCAAATCCAATGTTTAAAACTAACCCACTGATCACAAGAACCATGCTGAGCGGCTGTGATAATAAGAGCGTCTCTAAATCCATCATTGCCTGAACATACAAGATTAAAACCAATAGAAAAATAACCCAAGTCAATACACTACTCAGGCCAAGTGAAATCACCAAAAAGAGAAGCATTGCAGCCACTGCTGCCTCATTGAGGAGGTAGCTTATATTAATTTTTACATTACAGGAGCCACATTTTCCTTTTAAAGCAAGAAAACTTACAAATGGAATCATCTGCCAAATACTCAGGGTAACTTTACAGGCTGGGCAAAAAGATTGAGGTTCCCATATTGTTATCTGTCGATCATTATTGGGAAGTCGGTAAATTAGCATAGACGCAAAACTGCCCATGCAGCCTCCTAGGAGAATTACAAAAATTATTGTATACGTCTCCTGCATAGCAAAAAGAACTTACTTTTTTTTCGCCAAAACCAAACAAGCAACCAGGAGCATAATTGTAGGAATGGCGTAAACAGTAATAACCATTAGCTTGTCTAACATCTTATAAGCCCTTTGCCTTAGAGTCTGGGCGACGAGTATCGCCAAAACCATAGAATAAATTATTCTTTATTTCTAAGCTCTCAAGAGAAGTTCCTGGGCCAGAGATATAGACCTTTTGATTAAATCCCTTGATTGATTCAATATGCTGGATATCAAAGCCTTTTTCTAGCATGAGGACATCGGGCTTCCATTGATGATGAATTCTTGGGACCACCGTCGCATCTGATATCTCCATTTTAAAATCTAATGTATTTAATAGAAATTGAAGAACAGCAGTAATAATTCGAGATCCTCCAGGTGAGCCTGTTGCAATAATCGGCTTGCTGTCATGAAAAACAATGGTTGGTGTCATCGAGCTCAGCGGTCGCTTAAATGGCTCAATTTTATTTGCTTCACCACCCACTAATCCGAATTGGTTCGGCACGCCAGGCGAGGAAACAAAATCATCCATTTCATTATTCATGAGCACCCCTGTACCATTAATCACAACACCAGAACCAAAACCTGAATTTAATGTGTAGGTATTAGAGACAACATTGCCATCCTTGTCTGCTACTGAGAAGTGAGTGGTATCAAGGCTTTCATGCGGCAAAGCATTGCCCGGAAGAATATCTGCAGATGGTGTAATTTTATCGAGAGTAATCAGTTGATGAATATTTTTAGCGTAGGCCTTACTAATTAATTGGTTGACTGGCACATCAAAAAAATCAGGATCACCTAGATATTTTGATCGATCGGCATACGCATATTTCATTACCTCTGTTAACAAGGCCGCGTATCTTGGGGAGTTATGTCCCATAGACACAAGATCATAATGCTCCAATATATTTAGCATTTGAATAATGTGAATGCCACCAGAGGAGGGGGGAGGCATTGTTAGTATTTGGAAATCTCTATAGCTGCCCTGAATGGGTTCTCTCCAAACAGGTCGATAGTTTGCAAGATCTGATTTGGTAATCAAGCCATTATTCTTCTTCATGTAATCAGCAATCAATGTCGCAATCTCTCCCTCATAAAAGCCAGCCACTCCTTTTGTAGCGATAATTTTTAAAGTTCTTGCTAGCTCTGGCTGCACCAGTCTGGAATTCATGATCACTGGGTATTCTGCATAAAAGATCTTTTTAAAATTTTTAAATTGACCAAGTTTTTTATACCTTCCATTCAAAGCATCAGCCATAAAAGGAGAAACCTTGAAGCCATTACTTGCAAGATCAATCGCGGGCTTGATCAATTCTTTCCATGGCAAGCTTCCAAATTTTTGATGCACTTCCCACATCCCATAAACTGTTCCTGGCACGCCTATGGCAAGGGCGCCTTGAGTAGACCGTTTTCTGTCAACAGATCCATCTGTATTGAGATACATATCTTTAGTTGCCTTTGCTGGAGCAATTTCACGATAATCAATGCTGTAATTCTTATTCGTCACACCATCATGCATCAGCATGAATCCTCCTCCGCCAATATTGCCGGCTCTTGGAAGTACCACCGCAAGTGCAAAAGCAACTGCAATTGATGCATCGTAAGCGTTCCCACCTTTTTGAAGAATGGCGTGCCCCACATCAGTTGCTAGATAGTGCTGAGTGACAACCATCCCATTTGCTCCAATCTCAGGATGCACAATTGCTTGAGAGTTAAAAATTTTAGATTCAATCGCGCACGAGAGAATGAGTAGTGTAGAGAGAAAAAATTTCATGTTATGTCAGCAGGCCTCCATCAACCCTTAAGTCAATCCCATTGATATGCACGGCATCTTCAGAAGCCAAGAATGCTATGGTGCTAGCAATATCATCTGGAGAGCGATTAACGCCGTCAACAGGCATGATTTTTTTTAATAGCCTAGTGTCTATATCCGCTGGCAGATTCGGACTGGCTGTCATAGGTGTATTAATGGAAGCAGGGCAAACACAGTTTACGTTCAAGCCCTGAATTCCATATTCCACAGCTAAAGTTTTAGAAAAAGCACTGATCCCACCCTTTGAGGCACTATAGGCAGCTGTCCAGGCATGAGACCCAAGAGCTGCAGTGGATGAGACATTAACTATGTAACCTTTTGACTCGAGCAACATAGGCAATCCAAAATTGCACATAAAAAAGGTCCCTGTTAAATTTACATCTAAAATTTTATTCCAATCATTAATTTTTACTTCGTGTGAGTTATCAAACCTTAAGATGCCAGCAACATTGATGAGCGCATCTAATGTTTTGTAGTCTTTTTTAATGCTATCAAAGCAAGATTTAATTTGAGCTAGATCAGAGATATCCAGGACCATGGCTGAAGATTTTTTATTTGAGAGCATGCCCTTAGTCTCACTCAAGTGATCCTCATTGATATCAGCAATAATTAAAGTTGCACCTTCTTGATCAAGCCTAACTGCAGTCGACCTTCCGATGCCAGATCCAGCTCCTGTAACTATTGCAATTTTATTTTTAAATCTATCCATCTAAAGCGCCTCGGAAAATTGAATTTTAGTCTAGTTTTGACTAATCAGCCTAACTTTTGGTCTACAAATGATTTTGCCCACTTGTAATTTGCCTTGCCATTTGGCGCTCTCTCAATAATCTCTGAGAACAGAATTATTTTAGGCAGCTTGTAACCAGCCAATCTTCCACGCGCATTATTCAGTAGCACCTCCTCATCGATTGCTTGATTGCCTGTGGTTGAGACCACGGCTACAATTTTTTGTCCAAAACGATCATCCAACACCCCAATAACCAAGCAGTCCAGTATTAAAGGATCTTGCTTTAAAGCTTCTTCAACTTCTTCAGGGTATATTTTTTCACCAGCTGAGTTAATGCAGTTGCTGCCTCTGCCCAAGAGGATGATGCTCCCGTCAGATGCAATTTTTGCATAATCACCAGGAAAGCTATAGCGAGTTCCTTTAAATTCTTTAAAAGTCTCAGCAGATTTTACTGGATCTTTGTAATACCCTATTGGAATCATTGATACGTCGCCACTGATACCAAGCAAGCCTGTTTCATCAGATCCAGGTTGAGCGAGATCTCCATTATCTCGTAACACAATCATGCCAGGATTCAGCTTAAAGGTTGCAGTATCTGCAGTGCTATCTCTAGTGCTGATAGATGCTCCCATGCCACCCTCCGTGGACCCCATTGTATCCATAAGCCTCATATCATGATGCTTTAAGAGTCCTGTCTTTACTTCAGCACTCCACATGACACCACTGGATGTAATTTGCTGCAGCGAATCAAGGTCAAAGGGTTCATTGTTTCTTTCTGCAACCTCTAGTGCGTCCAGCATCGGCCTTGCAAATGCATCGCCGACTATTACTATGTTTGTGACCTTAGACCTAGAGCACTCATGCCATATCTTGCCTGGATCAAAGCCAAGCCCTGGAATTGTGACCACTGCTCCTCCCAGATTATGAGGAACGAAGCAACCAAGCCACATTCCTGTTCCATGCATAAGAGGACAACCCACCAGACTGACTGGCAATGCTTCTTTATCACTTAGATTAAGGATATATTCATCGATGTTGTTTAGATCAGAGGGTAGCTCGTAGCCCATGCCACGAAGAGTTTTAAACATTCCTTGAATGAATTCAGCTTGGTTATACATCACCCCCTTCGGCATTCCAGTGGTGCCTCCTGTGTAGAGCATATACACGATATCATCTGGTCTTTTACAGCGATTCATGGCGTCACATGTTTGAATGATGGTTGAGTAATTTATGCACTCCTGAACCAATGACTCGGAGCCATCTTCGATTTCTATCCACACCTTAATTTTAGGCAGCAAATGCTTAATTTTATTAATTTGATCTCCATAGCAAGCCTGATAGAAGAGGGCTTCACAGTCAGAATTATCCAGCAAATACAGCAATTCTTTAGACTTGTACCGGTAGTTAACATTAATTGGGGTTCCGCCAATTTTAAAAATTGCATATTGAGCTTCTAAGTACTCATTAGAATTGTGCAAGTAAAGACCTGCTTTTGAGTAAGTGGTAAGTCCTGCCTGGGTTAACCCAGTTGCTAATTTTGCTGCAATCAAGTCATATTCATTCCAAGTTTTAGTTTGATTGCCGCAAATGAGTGCTGTGTTATTAGGTATAAGGTCAGCTATTTTCTCCCAGACGCTGGCAAAATTTAATTCCATTTATTTATTTTCCTTCGCAAGATTGTGTCCAATACGTCTGCCTGAAAAAACACAGTCAGCTATCGAGAGACCTGAAACATAGATATTTGAGCAGATGCCAACCGCGGTTCTCCCAGCAGCATAGAGGCCTTTAATTTCTGTGCCTTCAAGATTAAGCACTTCCCCAGTATCTTCGTTAACCTTCAGACCACCTAATGTTAAGGTTGTGAGTGGGGCAAGTTTAGAGGTAATAGAGATATCCATAATGTAGAAAGGACCTTTCAGTTCTTGGACATCTTCTGCAGCCTTACCAAACTCACATGGCGATGAATGTTTGGCGTAGTTATTATATTTCTCAAGAGATGTATGCAGGGCATCGACCGGTAGATCATAGACTTTAGCAATTTCCTCAATACTCTTTTTTTTCGAAGCATTAAAATACATCAACATTTTTGCCATATCTCTTTGAAATGGAAGCGCAGCATTTGCTTGTTTTTTTGCTGCAGCAAAAAGAGATGCATCAATTATGAGATAGGCTGACCCACCCTGATTTTCACACATGGCATCACCAAGGGTTGCGCCATAAACCATTTCATTGCAGAACCGTACTCCTTTTTTATTAACAACCATACCTTGGGCAAAAGCAAGTGGAGGATTGAGAAATCTCCATGCTGTAACCCTATCCATGTGATCAGTTTTCCCGCCAACACTCTGTCCGAGCCTAATGCCTGAACCTTGATCATTTGAGGTGCCCAGCGGCATACCTGAAAAATATTTAGGCGCATATTCCTTCACCATCTCACGATTAAAAATAAAACCTCCCGTTGATAGGCAGACTCCTTTTTTGGCTTGTATATACCTAACTTGCGTATGTTTTCTCTCTATGCTTTCTGCTCGTTTGATGAATAGATTGCCCACAAACTGAAGAAACCCTGCACCAGGATAAGACGGCGGCAAAAGCATTTGATAGAGATCTCCCCTTGCTATTAATTTTTTGTGTTTATCAGCAATTGGGCCGGACGGTAGCATCAGTACTTTGAGCCCAACAACTCTCCCATCTGGTGTCATGATCAATGATCTGGCCTCAGTTTGTTTGTAGAGCCTAAGGCCTTTTTTTAATGCTGATTTTTTCATTGGGTAGAAAATAGTGCCACCAACACCTATTGGCCTAAACGGCCCTTCTTCCCATCCTCTGTGACCACGAGGGGCAGGCGTGGCTTGCTCCATGTAACTTGGAACCAATGAGTTATCTGAGTGATATAAAAAATATCCCGCACCTGGGTAGCTGGTTTTAGTTTTGTAATAAGAGGAATCAAATTTAACCCCATTGTCCATCAGCCATTGTGTATTTTCTGCTGAAGTATCACAGAATTTTTTTAATGTTGATTGTTTGACGATATCCCCAGTTTCTTGAATCAAGTAATTGAACATGTTTTCTGGAGAATCTTCGACTCCAGCTGCCTTTTGAATGGGAGTGCCACCCCCAGCATAAAAAACACCGCCACTCTTAGCGGTTGCTCCACCGCCAGAAGTCTTATCAATGCCAATGACTGAAAACCCTTGATCTAAGGCTTCATTGGCCGCAGAAATTCCCGCTCCACCGATTCCAGCAATGACTAGGTCCGCATGATCATCCCATTGAAACAGGTGTGGGTCATTAATAATTTGAGGGGCCTCAACACTTGAGAGCCACAAGTCATCCGATGGTTTAATTTCAGTTTCCAGCATTTAGATCAGCAGTTTTGCCGCCATCAACCACGAGACTAGCACCTGTTATAAAAGAAGCATCAGAGCTCAAGAGAAAAGCAATGGGTTTCGCTAGCTCAATTGGCTCTGCAATTCTTTTGAGTGGAATAGAGTTAATTGTTGCGCTCATCATAGCTTCATTTGGAATGGCTCTTTCTGTTGCGGGAGTCAGAACAGCACCAGGTATTAGGCAATTCACTCTAATGTGGGGCGCTGCCTCAACCGCAGCAGCTCTGGAAAAGTTTATTAAGCCAGCTTTTGCTGCTCCATAGGCAGACATATATGCAACACCCTTTAGACCAACAACCGAGGCGATATTAACTATTGATCCTTTTTTGGCTGCCATCATCCACGGCAATACCGTTTTGGTTGTTAAAAAGACGGCATCTAGATTGGCTTTAAAATTTGTCTTCCATGCTGATAGGCTTAGATCCACAATTCTACCTGTATGAATAGACGGTGCATTATTAACCAGCCCGTCAATCTTGCCGCACAGTCTATGTACTTCATTTAGTGATTCAAGAATTGCTGACTCATCACTAACATCTACATTGTGAGCAACGACATTGGAAGAAATTTTTTGAAGCTCAGTTTCAGCTTGCTTTAAATTCTCTTTATTTCTTCCAGTAATGACTACGGTGGCACCTTGTTCCATGCATAGTTTTGCGGTGGCAAATCCTATTCCTGCACTTGCACCAGTAATGTATATCACCTCATCTTTAAATATTAAACTCACGTAGTTCCCCCAAAGTAAGCTATCTAGATTTTCAACGAAAATCCAATAGAAGTATACCAATAGTCCCTGATTGATTTCATATGATATGGTTCTGATTTGTAGCCGACAGCCAAGCTAAAACCAATTTGGTTATACCGGGATTGATATTGCACCGAAGAGTTAACCTCTCTCCCGCTTGGACTAAGGCTAAATCCAAACGAGTTAAATAAAACATTTCTCTCTTTATCTCTATATACAGGCACTCTTAAATTCATCCTGCCTGATTCAACCCTTAAAGGTTGATCAATAGAGATTATCACCTCATCATTAGCTGTAAAAATTGATGATTTAAGAAAACCCAAACCAAATGCAGATGACTTGATGTTGGAACTAGACCTGATCATGCCACTATTATTTAATCCTCCTGGAGTAACACCTAAATACATCGAGGTAAAAAATTTTCCACCCATCCAGTTATAAGAATTTGATAGCCCGACAAAGCTAGTAACTTTTTCATTGCTCGAATTAAAAGCACCTGAGCCATTCAAACCTAAACTTGAATCATTTTCCTTTAACCATCCCAACTGCATTGAAGGCACAGAGTTTTTTGGCTGAACTTCAATCATGGCAATCGAGCTTGTATCGCTCTCACCAAATACTTCATTTGAGTTAAACTTACTTCTACCAGTCGACATCAGCACAGCTAAATCAAAACCATGCTTACTGGCAATAATCGACCCGAAGGATGTTCCAGAGGCGCTAAAATTCATCCAGGGATTAGAAAATTTTGATCTCAGTGTAGTTTTATACCTTAGATCTGTGTCTGCAAAAATACCAAGGGTCCAACTTCCATTGAGCCCATGACTAATAAAGTTATTTTTATCCATATTAATATATGTAAAAAATTGATTGCGATCACCATATGCATTGAGGACTTGCTTAGGCATGATTAATTCGTTGGCATGGTTTTGATTGTTATAAGAGCTCATCTCTAATACCGAATAACCGGAATCATTGATATGACTAACAGATTGATACATGTCTTCGTAATTATTAAAATTTATTAACTGACTTCTGTAGTCTGAAGTTATATTTTCAACTGATCCTCTGAACGGAGCGCCCAGCTCATCAAAAAAGATAATGGTTTGATTGGCCACTCCCCTTGAGACAGCATCTCCAAAAGAAGGGCTTGTGAGTTGCATGCTAGTAAACATAGCTGGTGTCATAGCCCCAGTTAGTGTTTCAGTTAACATGGCTGTCATTTGACCCACTGGTGAGGTTGCTGCTCCGAGATCCATGAGGCCTTGACCATATATTGCTTTATCAGCATAAACGCCTTTTTTATTTGCTGTGCTAAATAGCCGGTTTACAATCTCTGTGCTTCCCAGCTGACCTTCAAAATATTGCGCTATTACTGCAAGCCCACCAGATATAAAAGGCGCAGCAAACGAAGTTCCGCTTGTTACTGCGTAGCATGAATTGTCTTGAATGCAAGAATTATAGCTTTCATCATTTGGATTCCCGATATAAATACCAGTATCCGAGCTCGAGGTGGGATAGGCCGCTGTAACTCTACCACCTGGAGCTGCGATACAGTAATCCTGAGCAACACCACACCTGCTAGAAAAAGAGCTGATAGAGCCATTTTCATCTACGGATACCACAGCTATGGAATGGCCTTGAATTTCAGAGATATAATGAGCCATGCCTGGAAAGAGCTCAGGGCTTGAGAAATCTACACCTTGATCTGCATAGCCACCAGCATTACCTGCCGCCCATACGTATATTGTTTTCTCAGAATCAGGCGTTCCCATTTGAGACATTTCCGCAATAGTATTGGGAAATGCATTTCTTACTTGAGCTTCGGTGTAATCAATGATATTTCCAGAATAGCCATAACTATTATTTACAATGTCCACATCATAGTCATTGTAAATTTCAAATAATTGGCTAAAAAAGTTATCAATGCCTGTGAAATCAGGAGCTCCTGAGACTGTTCCAGAGCCATCATCAGTCCCAAGGTCTACAGGCTCATAATCTGGATCTGGCTCAGCAAGCTGAATGGCTATAAACAATACATTTGCTTCAAATGCTACGCCATGTATTGGAGAGGTATCAGACCGATCTTGCTTACCTGCAGCAACCGAGGCAACCATAGTTCCATGTCTTTGCTGGCGAGTATTGGGTTTATAATTCGAGTATTCAAGATCACTGTCTGAAGACAATCTTCCTGCGCTAATTTCAGTGTGCGTATCATCTAGCCCTGAGTCTGTGATGCCAATTGTAATACCTAAACCCGTTGCACCTCTAGCATAAGCAGATGAAGCA
>Ga0209406_1002333_pt1 | contig 12786 bp, 9 predicted proteins | sample COGITO_mtgs_1204_FD_184808 | JGI IMG/M metagenome (GOLD analysis project Ga0209406, IMG submission 184808) | Pelagic marine microbial communities from North Sea - COGITO_mtgs_120426 (SPAdes) (version 2) | ecosystem: Environmental > Aquatic > Marine > Epipelagic ...
GCTTTCGTAAAAATATCAATCGAATTTTGGTGCTCGCCTAACATAGCATAAACAACTCCTAATTTCTGAAGGATTTCAGAGCTTTCAGAATCCAATTTATATGCTTCTACTAGATAAAGTTTAGATTTTTGTAAATCTCCAAGATTCTTACCGTATAATTCGCCAAGCTTTACGTACACCCTTTTAATATTAGTCTTGTCATAGCTTATTAGCGTTTCATAACTTTTGGCCGCGGTTGCAAAATACTTCTTTGTGGTACATAAATCTCCAACGTGTTCTAAGTTCTTTACCGAGTACTCATATTGAGGATTTAATTTCAAACACTTTTCAAAATACAAAATGGCATTTTCGTAACTCGTTATCGTCATAGGTTTATCGCCTACGGTTTCATAGTAGTTAGCCATTTCATAATAGCAGTTACCCATAATTAACATTGGCTGAATATAGCGAGGGTAAATATTAAGCGCTCTTGCCAAATGTTTCTCCGCTTTATTCAACATTTGAATTGCTTCTTTCGGATTATCCGTTCGATACTTTTTTGATTCATCAACCAATGCTAAACCTGCTGACATATTTGATTTAGCACTATTTCCAGAGACTTCAACATCACCAACCGATAGTGCAAAGTCATTTTTCCAAGATCGATTTCTCGAAACTGTTTTAAAGGAAAAACTTAACAGCAGAATAGCCAATACCCCAGTAACTGTTTTTTGATAAATTGCAGGCGATTTTATTTTTGTTGGCAGCCAATTCAGCAGAAAATGTGCCGCTAAGAGAGCATAAGCAATTGAAGGAACAAACATAAAACGTTCATTAAGGAATGTTCCCACTTGAATTGGGATATTTGAAACTAAGAAAAGCGTACCCATGTAGAACAAAATTGAATACGAAACGATATTTTTTTTTGTCTTACCCATAAGTATTCGAAAGAAATCTCTCAACGCATAACCAATCAACCCAATATATAACAACATCGGCAAAAAGGCTCTAGGGTCTGCCATTTTTAGATAAGGGTATGCTTGAGTTTTCACATTAACGTTGCTGTTATACATGAACTCACCCAATGGATACCAAGGGTAATAATCATGAGTTAAAGGATGTGGCACAAAAAGTAACTTAATATACATCCCTAGGGTATAAAATATTGTTGCCCACCAATCACCGCTATACTTCTCCAAATACATAAAAGGCATATTCATCAGCTCTGGAGTTAGCTGATCTGCAGAACGTGTCGAAGATTTTGCTGCTAATTTCCACGCTTCTAGTATGCTGCCATTACTTTCATAATGCATATCAAATTGTCCCAGAACAGGAATTCTCATAAATATGAAATATAAAACTGTACCTATTATCAAAGGTGAAGTTGCAATGAAAATAGTTTTGTATTTTTCATTGGAAAAATATAAAAGTGTTAAAGGAACAACAGCGATAAAAGTTATTATTCCTTCTTTAGATAACATTGCCAAAATAAAACAAAGACCAGATAAGATTAAATTCTTCATGCTTCTAGTTTTGTCTTGAATGTACAAAACACTAAAATACAATGTGCCTAAACCCGCCAATAAACTCATTAATTCATCTCTCCCTTTAATGTTTGCAATCGCTTCAGTATGCAATGGGTGTGTTACAAAAATTAAGGTTGCAACTAAGGGGAATGATAAATACCATGCTCTGGTTTTTTCAGGAGGGAATAGCTTATATAAAATTAAGAATAACACTAGGCCAATGAAAGCGTAGTAAATCGCATTAAAGACATGACCTACGGCCGCGTTATAGGTATATAATTGATCTCCATCCTTGTCTACAATGTATTGACCCTTTGCATTTTGTTGCTTCTTACCAAAAACCTCATTCTCAATAGCAAAAGAAACTAAAGACAGCGGTCGATAACGACCTCCTTCTAATAAGTTCTTTTGTTTTCCAAAAAAGCCAACCAAAAAATCTGTTTGAAAGTGTTCCCCAATTCCTGCAAATCCTTTCTTGGTTATATAATTGTGAGTAATTACCAATTTATCATCAAGCGCGTATTCGTAGTTGGCTGTTTGGATATATAAACCCAACCCTAGTAAAAAAACAATAAGCATTGGCCAACGAAAAAACTGATCCTGGATTCGCTGTTCCGCTTTATCGTCATTAACTACATTGTCCGGAACTACACTTGCTGGTATTGCTTGTTCTTGTTGAACAGCATCTTCTTCAGAAGACTCTACAACTGTGTATTTTTTCTTTTTTGCCATTTTGAAGGCTCAAATATAAAGTTTGTTTTGAAACTATACAGGAATCGTTACTTCCCCAGCTAACGAAATTTTTAGATTGGTAATAACCTCATCTTTACTAATTCCTTTCGCTAATAAATACATCAATTTAGTAATTGCTGCTTCCGTTGTAATATCGTATCCCGATATAACACCCATCGAATTAAATGATGAACTTGTTTCATATCTACCCTGTTCAACACTTCCTCCATTGCATTGAGTGACATTGAATATTATTAGTCCTCTTTCTATTGCTGAACTTAATTCATCTAAAAACCATTGCTCAGTTAAAGCGTTTCCCGAGCCATAGCTCTCCATTACCAGCGCCTTAACTTCATTCTGGTTTAACATAGCACGAACAGCCTCTTGTCTAATTCCCGGATGAAGCTTTAACAAAGCAACATTTTCAGCCATTGCTGTCTGGACGCTCAAATTCGCTTCCTTAAAGTCTTTAATAGCAGAATAATTAAAAGACAAGTGCACTCCTGCCTCTGCAAGCTTTGGATGGTTTTCTGAACGAAATGCATCAAAATACGCTGCACTTGACTTATAAGATCGATTGCCCCTTAACAACTGATATTCAAAATAAATCCCTACTTCTGGGACAATGGGTTTCCCATCCTCTTTTTCTGCTGCAATTTCAATTGCAGTTATTAAATTCTCCTTGCCATCAGTCCTTACAACTCCGATTGGCAATTGGGAGCCAGTAAGAATAACCGGTTTATTTAGGCCCGATAACATAAAACTTAATGCAGACGCAGTGTACGACATAGTATCCGTCCCGTGCAGAATCACAAATCCATCCTGTGATTCATAATTCTGTTCAATTTTCGAAGCTATTTCTCCCCATGTTTTAGGAGACATGTTAGAAGAATCAATTGGCTTGTCAAAAGAGGTCGTAGACAACTCAACGTTCAGAAGAGAGATTTCAGGAACGTGTTGTAACAGCGTATCAAAATCGAATGGTTTATATTGTCCTGTGTCAGGATCTTGAACCATACCGATGGTTCCCCCTGTATATATTAATATGACTTTCGATTTATTTTCCATAAAACACTTGGTTTGCGTTCTCGGTAGTTATTTTTGCTACTTCGCTCAAAGGTAAATTTTTTATTTCGGCTAACTTTTCTGCAACAAGCTTTAAATAGACACTTTCATTTCGTTTTCCTCGATGCGGCACAGGAGCTAAATAAGGGGAGTCGGTTTCTAGTACTAAATGTTCCATATCTATTTGTGAAATAGTTTTATCTAAGCCTGAGTTTTTAAAAGTTAACACCCCTCCCAAACCTAACTTGAACCCGCCATATTTCAATATTTGATTTGCCTGATTAATGTCTCCAGTAAAACAATGAAAAATTCCAAAAAGCGAGTCATCATTTTCATCGTTTACGATCTCGAAAACTTCATCAAAAGAATCGCGAACGTGAATAACAATAGGTAACTGAATCTTCTTTGCTAATTGTATTTGTTGTCGGAAAGCATCCTTTTGTTGTTCAACGAACGTTTTATCCCAAAACAAATCAATTCCAATTTCACCTACAGCATAAAATTTATGTTTAGCATGCCATTCTTTAACCAGATCAATTTCTCGCTGATAATCTTCTTTTACATCACACGGATGCAAACCCATCAAGGGGAAGCAATTTTCTGGATATCTTGCACTCAATTTCATCATTGAGTCAATCGTATCTGAATTAATATTAGGAAGATACATTTTAGTAATGCCTTCATTTAGCGACCGCTGAATTACCTCATCGATATCGTCATCGAATTGCTCTGAAAACAAATGAGTATGTGTATCAATAAATTCCATTCTGCAAATTTATGTTTCATTCGATGCTAAATGAAATGAAGACAAGGAATCTTTATTACTAAATTTGTCTTTGTGAAAGTTAAAGTACTTATTATTCGTTTTAGTTCTATTGGGGATATTGTACTTACATCTCCAGCAATTCGGTGTTTAAAACAGCAGTTAGATGGAGATGTTGAAATTCATTTTTTGACTAAAAAAGCTTTTAAATCAACTTTGATCGCTAACCCGCACCTTTCTAAAATCCATACAATCGAAAATAAAGTTTCTGAAGTAATTGATGTATTAAAATCTGAGAACTTCGATTACGTTGTTGACCTGCATAACAATATTAGATCTAGGCAGGTAAAAAAACGGCTCGACTCCCTTGCATTTACTGTTGATAAATTGAGCTGGGAGAAATGGTTACTTACAACTTTTAAAATCGATAAGTTACCGAAAGTTCATATTGTAGACCGATATATAGAAACCTTTGCCGCTCTCAATATTAATAATGATAATAAAGGGTTGGAATATTTTATTCCAGAAGTCGATAAAATTGACCTATCCGCGCTTCCTGCCAACTTCCAAAATGGGTATGTTGGTTTTGTTATTGGTGGTACATATGCTACAAAACGCCTACCTACTGAGAAAATAATTTCCATTTGTAGAAAAATTGAAACCCCTATTGTTCTGCTTGGTGGACCAGATGATCAATCTGTTGCCAAGGTAATTTCTAACAAACTTAATGACAAAGTATATAATGCTTGTGGGAAGTATAACCTAAATCAGTCAGCATCTTTGGTAAAACAAGCCCATAAAATCATCACTCACGATACCGGACTTATGCATGTTGCAGCGGCTTTCAAAAAAGATGTTGTTTCTATTTGGGGAAATACCGTACCTAAATTTGGGATGGCACCCTATTTATCGACTCCAAATTCTAGGGTAGTCGAAGTAAATGATTTAAGGTGTCGCCCATGCTCGAAACTTGGTTATGGAAAATGCCCAAAAAAGCACTTTAACTGCATGAATATGATTGATGAAATCGAAGTAGTTAGCTGAGTGAATTAAACTAGAATAGCTCAATCAACACTAGTTATCTCAACCTTTTTTAAATGCTCATTTTTCCAAATTCCGAAAAGTAATGAACCGGAAAACAGCATTGAACTTATTACGACAAACCACATTCCTTCACCTGCACCAATTTCTTCTATATCTGAAGACATTGAACCAATTCCAATGAGATATGCCATAAATACAGCAAAGCCGTTATTAAGAAAATGGGCTAAAATTGCCAACCACAAACTACCGCTCCAGAGGTACAAGTAACCCAACAACGCCCCTAACAGCATGCGAGGAATAAAACCATAAAACTGCATATGAATAGCGCTGAATATTGCCGCTGTTACCCAAATTGCTATATGCGGGTTTTGGAACATCTTGCCAAATATGTTCTGCATAACACCTCTAAAACAAAGCTCTTCACCAATAGCAGGAATTAATGCCATCACGACCAAGTTACCAAACAGAGCCAATAAACCAGTGCTGCTTAAAAAAGCTTTGACCACTACTTCTGAATTTTCTTCTTGTGTCTTCATCCATTCTTCTATGCCTGAAAGCCAATCGGGAAGCACCATCAACTGGTTAATTTCTTGTGTGAAATTTACGATTGGGAGCACTGCAATCACCAATATAACTACCAATATTATACTTCTAGAATCTACCTTTTTATTAATCGATAGAGACCTGAAAACGTCTCGAGACGCTAAGCAAGCAAAAAGTAAAGCCGGCAAAATAAAAATGGTAATTGAAGCAACAAGTTGCGAAGTTTTAAGTGTAGCTAATACATTTGGATTACTCAAATCAGACATTACATTACTACCAATAGCTTCTGTACCCATCATTACAGCGATAACCGCTGCTGACAGTATGACTCCAATTACTAACGAAAGAAGAACAAGCCCAATAAAAATAAAAAGCTGTCCCAGTGGGTTGTATTTTTCGAGAATTGGCGTTCTGTCCATATTATGCAATACCTTTGCAGCAAATTTAGTAAAGTAATTGGTTAAAATTGGTGACATAGCATTAGGAGAGTTTCCGCTTTTACTTGCTCCTATGGAGGATGTTAGCGATCCGCCTTTTCGGGCACTTTGTAAAAAATATGGTGCCGATGTAATGTACACTGAGTTTATCTCTTCTGAAGGTTTAATTCGTGATGCAGCAAAGAGCGTTAAAAAGCTCGACATTTTTGAATATGAAAGGCCTGTTGGTATTCAAATTTTTGGTGGAAATATAGACTCCCTTCGGGAAGCTGCAGAGATTACAGAAAGGGTGAATCCAGATATTATTGATATAAATTATGGTTGCCCCGTCAAAAAAGTTGTTTGCAAAGATGCTGGTGCTGGTATTTTAAAAGACATTCCTCGAATGGTTTCTATGACTAAAGAGATTGTTGATGCGGTTAACAAACCTGTAACTGTTAAGACGCGTTTGGGATGGGACGAAGACTCGAAGTATATCGTAGATGCAGCGGAACGACTTCAAGATATTGGTATCAAAGCGATCTCTATTCATGGGCGAACTCGAAAGCAGATGTACAAAGGTGATGCCGATTGGTCATTGATTGCCGCTGTTAAAAACAATCCGAGAATGCACATCCCTGTATTCGGAAATGGTGATGTTACTTCGCCAGAAATTGCTGTTGAAAAAAAAGAAAAATACGGAGTAGATGGAATAATGATAGGTCGCGCATCTATTGGTAATCCTTGGTTTTTTAACCAAGTAAAGCACTTTATGAAAACTGGGAAGCACCTAGAAAAACCAACTATATCGCAGCGAATTGATGTTGCCCGAGAGCACTTGCTAATGTCCGTTGAATGGAAAGGCGAAAAACTGGGTATCTTAGAAATGAGACGCCATTATACAAATTACTTTAAAGGTATTCCCGATTTTAAACCCCACAGAATGAAATTGGTAACAATGGATTCTTTAGCAGATTTATTGGAGGAATTGGAAAATATTGATTCCGTATTCTCTGCTATTTCATATACTTCTTAACTACAATTTGCACCGGAAACCAACTGGCTAAAATTCCAATTACCACTACCGTGGATAGAATCATTCCGAAATCTTGCCATTTCATTAAAACAGGATATTGGTCGACCACGATTCCTTCTAATTTCAAAACACCAAATACATCTTGAATAAAACACAATAAGTAACCTATCCCCATTCCGCACAAACCACCAATTAAAGAAATTAGCATTCCTTCGATTAAGAATATTCGCCTGATGTGTTGGCCATTTGCCCCTAAAGATTTTAACGTATAAACATCTTTCTTTTTATCCATAATAATCATGGCAACGGCACTTACGAGGTTAAACATAGCTATAACCAGTATAAAAATGAGAATAAGAAAAGTTATCCATTTCTCCGTATTGTTTGTTTTGAAAATAATTTCATTTAACTCATATCTAGTTCGAACTAAATACTCATCCCCCAATAAATCTTGAATCTCTTGTTTTATCTCATCCGCTTCAGCGTCTTCTTTTGTTCCAATTTCGATGGAGCTTACTTCATCTTCATAATTTAAAATTTTTCGTGTAAACGATAACGGAACAAGTATATATTTTTCATCAAAATCGGGATTGATTGTAAACACGCCCCCTGGCATAATATTCATTTTAGTAAATGCCTTTTCAGGATTTGTTGAAGAGTACTTTTCCCTGCTTGGAGCATATACTTGAATGCCCGTATAATTACCTTCTATGTACAACCCAAGATGATACTTAATTCCATAACCGACAACTGCTAACGGAATGTCGCCATCATTCAATTTAAGCTCACCCTCAACAGTTAAAGAATCAAGTCCACTCATGTCTAAAAAATCTTGCTCTACCCCTTTGATAGTAGCAACACTTTGTTTTTCACGATGTTTTAGCAGCACTGTTTCTTCTAACGATTCAGAATAAAACTCAACACCTTCAATGCTTAGGATTTTTGCTTTTGGAATATCCGCTACACTGAATGTTTTTCCTTCAGCTACAGTGATTTTTATAGCTGGGTCGAATGAGCTGTACAAGTCTTCGACTAATCCTTGAATACCATTAAACAAAGACATTACAACTACCATTGCCATTGCACCAACACCAATGCCAATCATTGCAATACCCGAAATAATGTTAATTACATTATGACTTTTCTTCGAGAAAAGATAACGCTTAGCTATGTAAAAAGGGAAATTCAACTAGCACAAAGATAACAGAGTTGAAAGATAAAAGTGGAAAGCGAAAAGTTCTAAGAGAAATGAATTCAATCGAATTGTCATAACTCGACAAACTTTAAAAAACCATTAAATCTTAATACCTCAAAGGTCTACTTCCAAGCTTTAACAATAAGTCCCGTTCCAGTTTTTTGAACCATTCGAGAGTCCATAAAATTAAGGACAAAACATAATGGGTAAACCAATGCAAAATAGAACGGTATAAGAATAAAAAACAGCTTAGTCGCTCCTAGCATTAAAATAGGATACTTCATAGACAGTCTCCAAGAAATTTTACCCGGAGCACCGTAAGAATATCTTGCGTATACTTTTGAGAAGCCCGCAGACTTCAATTTATCTTCAATTTCCTGAATATTATAACCGTCACGAACATGCTCTTCGATAAACGATGAATCATCATCTTCGTGCACATCTGAACCGCCTTGATCTGAAGGTGTTGAGATTAATACCATACCTCCATTTCTCAGCGAAGCATGGAAATTTTTGAATACCTCAACGTCTTCCAAAATGTGTTCCATCACATCAACAGACAGCACTAAATCAAACGCTTCCTTCTGCTGAAATGTTACTAAGTCATCTGTTTTGAACTTAACGTTCTTTCTATCTATTGACGTAAAAAACTTATTACAATCGCATACTTGTTCCTCTTTTACATCTACTGAAAGTATATTCCAGTTTTTATTCATTGAAGACATGTAATAACTATACTGGCCGAACCCTGCGCCTGCATCTAAAATAGATATAGAATCCTTTTTTCTATCTGCCCATTTCCTAAGTTCTAAGTGTATGTGCCATGTTCTAAGTAATAAGAGGTCCAACAATTTGTAAAACAAAATTCTCATCGTTGGAGTGCTATTGAAAACACTTCCTAATGAACGTTTTATCGGATCATAATGCATACTTAGGATTTTAGTAATTCGTTAATTTCTTCGGCATAATCAATTGAGTCATCTTTAAAAAAAGCTAACCCCGGAACAATTCTTAATTGTTTACCTACTTTTTTTCCTAATTCATACCTTATTTCGCCACCGTGTTTTTTGATTATTTCTAAAAAATCCTCATCTCTGCCAGGAGCAAAAATGCTTAGATATACTTTAGCAAAACTAAGATCAGGAGCCATTCTTACTATTGTCACAGAAATCATCACTCCGGCAAAAAAACCGCCATTATCTTGTTGAAAAATTATTCCCAACTCCTTTTGAACCAGCCGGCCCACCTTATTTTGACGAATAGATGCCATTTTTGACGGGCGCAAAGATAAGAATTCGATTCAATCCTCGTTTAAGTTAAATCGTTCCTGTAAAAGGTTAACTATATTTGCCAGATATGAAGAGCTTACTTCGCATTCTTGCCTACGCCAAACAATACAAGCTGTACGCTATTTTGAATGTAATATGTAATGCGCTTTCAAGTGTTTTTTCTTTGTTTTCCATTGCAATGATTATCCCCTTTTTAAACCTAATCTTTCTGCAAGACAACAAAGATTACGAAGCGTATTTATTAAATGGAGAACCTCAGTTTAGTTATAGCTCTTCTTATGCCGTAGACTATTTCAATTACTATCTTTCTGATAACATTCTTAATTCATCGAATGGAAAAGTTGACGCTTTAATATTTTTATGTGCCGTAATCGGAGTAATGTTTTTTTTCAAAAATCTATTTAGATACTTGGCCCTATATTTTATAGCCCCTCTGCGAAGCGGTATAATGTTGCAGCTAAGAAATATGATGTACTCTAAAATGGTTTTACTCCCTCTCGCCTATTTTTCGGAAGAAAAAAAGGGCGACATCATTACAAAAATGGGAGGTGATGTTCAGGAAATTCAATGGACGGTAATACAGTCTCTTGAAATGATTTTTAGAGAACCTTTTAACATTATTTTATTTTTAACAGCACTGGTTTATACTAGTCCTCAGTTGGCCATTTTCGTGTTTATTTTTCTTCCTGTATCCGGCATAATTGTAGGCAGAATTGGGCGAAGTTTAAAACGTGTTTCGGGTGATCAACAAAACAAAATGGGAATCATGCTGTCCTTAGTAGAAGAAACCCTTACTGGATTGCGAATCATTAAGGCATTTAATGCGGAAGAACGCATGGACAACAAATTCCAACAAGTAAATACTGATTACGATCACCTGCTAATCAAAATGTTTAAGAGACGTGATCTCGCGTCTCCCCTTAGTGAAGTTTTAGGTGTTTTCATTATGATAATAATTTTGTGGTTTGGTGGGAAGATGGTTTTAAACGGCACCGACTCTCCAGATGCACTCACAGCATCATCATTTATCTTTTTCATCATGCTTTTTTCTCAAATCATATCGCCAGCAAAAGCAATTACTACCGCCTATTACAATATTCAAAAAGGTGCAGCATCGGAAGAAAGAATTCAGCAAATTATTAATGCGGAGAGAGCCATCAAAGATTCGTTAAACGCAACTGAAATTTTGGATTTTAGCTCTTCATTAGAATTCAAAAATGTAACATTTAAATATGAAGAAGTTGATGTCCTCCGTGATATTTCGTTTACACTAAATAAAGGAAAAACAATCGCTTTAGTAGGTTCTTCAGGTAGCGGAAAATCGACTATTGCAGATCTTTCGCCGCGTTTTTATGATCCGTATAAGGGGGAAATAGCAATCGAAGGAAAGGATATAAAATCTGTTACTCTTAAAAGCCTTCGGCAACAAATGGGAATTGTAACTCAAGATTCTGTCTTGTTTAATGATACAATACTTAACAACATCGGTTTTGGAAACCCTACAGCGAGCAACGAACAAATTATCGAGGCTGCCAAAGTTGCTAATGCTCATGAGTTTATTGCTCAGATGGAAAATGGTTATGAAACTAATATTGGCGATGGCGGAAATAAATTATCAGGGGGTCAGAAACAACGATTAAGTATAGCAAGGGCAATTCTTAAAAATCCTCCAATTTTAATATTAGATGAAGCAACATCTGCCCTCGATACAGAATCTGAAAAACTAGTTCAAGATGCTTTAAATAAACTAATGAAAAACAGAACTTCGTTAGTTATTGCGCATCGATTATCAACCATCCAAAATGCCGATGAAATTCTTGTAATGGACAAAGGGAAAATTGTTGAACGTGGCTCGCACACCGAATTAATTACGCAAAATGGAGTATATAAAAAGCTTTCTGACCTACAAACATTTTCATAACTGCTGCACACAACAAATAACTGCACGCATTACTATCTTTACTTTTTTATACATTTGTCGTTAGACAATAGGCATTATGGTCTATAAACTCCTACTTATGAAAAGACTTTTCTCCACGCTATTAGTAGCCGTTTTAACTCAACTATGTTTTGGCCAAATAACTCTTACACAAGCAGATTATGCGAGTGTTGGCGATACTATATTATTAGCCGTTGATACCGTTCCAACAATTAACGTTGGAAGCACAGGACTTCAGTCATGGGACTTTACAATGCTTCAAAATAATGGTTTAGATTCGACAGTTTATCTCAATCCAGCTACTACCGCTAATGGCGCTGCGTTTTTAAGCTCAAATCTTTCTCTTGATAAAACTACCCAAATAGAATATTTCACTTCTAGCGCAACAGAATACACTTACGATGGATTTGATGGCGACCCTATCGATTTAGGCGTAAACAGCTTGTTTGTCTTCTCGAACACTCAAACGTTAATGGAGTTCCCCGCAACTTATAATGACGCTTCCACCGACACTGCTTTTGGTGAGATGAAGATGAACTCACTTGCAGCAACTAGTAGTCAAGTTGACTCAATTTGGGTGAAACATTATTCATATTCTTCCTCTATACTTGACGCGTATGGTAACCTCACGTTACCAACTGGCACCCACAATACACTGCGACAATCATCTGAAGAAACATCTATCGACACTGTATATATTTACGTAACGAGTGCATTCGTTGCAGGGTTTTTGGGAGTTCCCGCTAACCAATGGGTGCTATCTCCTGTAATAGCTGGTGTTATAGATGCTAATCCTATTACAATTACAAATTATACCCACAAATGGATTGCAAATGGAAAAAAGCATCCGTTAGTAGAAGCGAGGGTTAATAGCCTTGGTGGCACTGTTATTTCGGCTGAATATCAAGCTGGTGGGGCTGTTGTAATTAATACCGCATCAACTGACGTTAGTTGCTCTGGTATGTGCGATGGTGAAATTACTGTAACACCGACTATTGGCATTTCACCATACTCGTACCAATGGGATGATGCCAGCATGCAAACAAGTTCCACTGCATCTGGTCTTTGTGCCGGCACATACAACGTTACTGTTGTAGATGCTTTAAACGATAGCGCTTTCGTATCTGTTACGCTTAATGAACCATCTCCAATTATAGCTCAAACTACTGGGGGATATGTTCAATGTGCTGGAGATATTAATACTGGAATAATTGATATAACAACTGTTGGTGGCACTGGACCTTTCACGTACCTATGGG
>Ga0209406_1002335_pt1 | contig 12775 bp, 6 predicted proteins | sample COGITO_mtgs_1204_FD_184808 | JGI IMG/M metagenome (GOLD analysis project Ga0209406, IMG submission 184808) | Pelagic marine microbial communities from North Sea - COGITO_mtgs_120426 (SPAdes) (version 2) | ecosystem: Environmental > Aquatic > Marine > Epipelagic ...
ACCATCATTCTTAAAATAGACTTGAGTGGAAAGTAATTATGTTTCGTTTTATGATATTTCAATTGCCACTTTATGGTTGGTTATCTTTCTTGTCATTGCCAATTCAAGAGCGAGAAAAGTAGATGCTCCTATCAGAAAATATTACCTTAGGAATGTATTTTTCAAGTTCTTATTTGCCATTTCTTTTGCTATTGTTTATCTTATTTATTACGGTGGAGGAGACACCACGGCTTATTGGGATGGAGCAGTTACTTTGAACAACTTGTTTTTAAATTCTCCTTCTCTATTTTTTGAGCATTTAATTAATGAACCCACTCAAAGTCTTTTTAGTGAGCATTTCAATTTAGACACAGGATATCCGCCTGGTTGGATTTACAGAGAGCCAGAGGCATGGTTTGTGTGTAAAATAGCATCAATAGTGTCATTAATTACATTTAAATCTTACTTTGCTGGCACACTGTTTTTTGCATTTCTAACCGCGATGGCTTCTTGGAAAATATTTGAACTTGTCATTAAACTCAACACCCATAAAGAAAATGTAGCTGCTTTTTGCATTTTATTTATTCCTACGGTAAGTTTCTGGTGCACCGGAATTTCCAAGGACACAGTAGTTTTTATATCTATATTGAATTTACTATACTATGTTTTTGATATTATGGTCTTAGGAAGTTCCGTAAAAATCAAGAACATAATACTAATAATGTTTTCAGTTTTTCTGATTTATCATACTCGTACATTTATTTTGGCTGCGATAGCCGTGCCCGTCTTCATGTCATTTGGAGCACGTATAACTCGGAGATATGAAAAGCAATTGTTAATAAAACTATTCATTAGGTCGGCTATTGTTTTTGGTGGAATATTTTTATTTCTTCAGTTTTTCTCATCTGATTTTGCTAATCAGATGGTTACAGAGGCACAGGTCGTTCAATCCGATTTTACAGTGAATGAAACATATACTGGTAAACGTTACGATATTTCAAATACAGATGCTTCTCCAGCTGGTTTGATAAGGGCGATTCCGGAATCTGTATTTTATGGCATTTATAAGCCGTTCATTTATGAGTCATTTTCACCTACATTAATCATGAATGGATTAGAAAGTCTTTTGTTGATGTTTTTAACAATTCGTTTTTTTATTATCGGAAACCCCATTAAAAAAATTACGCATATTCGTAAAAATGAAATTTTAGTTTTTGCTTTTATTTTTTCATTGTTTATCGCATTTATGGCAGGTTTTACCTCTGTTTTATTTGGGGTTTTGGTTCGGATTCGTGCTCCTTTGTTGCCCTTTTTCTTTTTGGTTTTGACATCAAGTGTAATGTTAAATCAAGAAAAAACTAAAATTGAGAAATAAATTATGTGTGGAATTGTAGGGTTTATTGATTTTAAAAACAAAACTTCTTTACTAGAGCTTGAGGCTATGACTCATACTTTAACGCACAGAGGCCCTGATGCATTTGGTGTTGAGGAGATCGGTTTGGATCAGTGTAAAGTAGGACTAGGGCATAGAAGACTTTCAATTATCGATTTAAGTGAAGGAGGAAAACAACCAATGCAATATAATCGCCATTGGATTTGCTTTAACGGGGAAGTATATAATTATAATGAAATCAAAAAAGAATTAATAAACCTTGGTCATTCTTTCAAAAGTACTTCTGACACAGAAGTGGTTTTACATGCATTCATGGAATGGGGGAGGTCTTGTCTAGAAAAGCTTATTGGAATGTTTGCATTTGTGATTGTTGATATTGACAAGAATCAATTGTTTTGTGCTCGAGATAGGGCGGGTGTGAAGCCTTTTTATTATTATTTTAAGGATGGTTTGTTTTTATTTGGTTCAGAACTGAAGGCCTTTCATGAACACGGAAGGTTTGATAAAAAAATTGATAAAAATGCAGTAGCGGCATTTATGCAATACGGAAACGTACCCACCCCACATTGTATCTTTGAGTCTTGCTGTAAGCTGAAACCAGGTCATTTTATGGAGGTGTCTTTAGAATCAGAAGGCGATGTTCGGGTATCTCTAAAAGATCAGATTCAATATTGGAATGTATACGATGCATACAATAAACCCAAGCTAGACATCTCTTTTGAGGAAGCAAAGATACAAACCGAAAGTGTATTGATGGATGCTTGTAATTATCGAATGGTCTCAGACGTGCCAGTAGGTGTTTTTCTAAGTGGTGGATATGACAGTGCATCAGTTACTGCACTCTTACAGAAAGAGAGAACAGAAAAACTCAAAACATTTACCATATCCGTTCCGGATATTGGCTTGGATGAGGCTCCTTATGCCAAAGAAATCGCAGCTTATTTAGGTACTAATCATACGGAAATTCAATGCACACATAAAGAAGCCATTGAATTAATTGGAGGTCTTCCTTTTTACTATGACGAGCCATTTGCCGATAGCAGCGCTATTCCTACAACCTTAGTTAGTTTAGCGGCAAGAAAGCATGTTACTGTTGCATTAAGTGCGGACGCTGGTGATGAGGTTTTTGCCGGTTACAATCGATACGATTATATCCAGAGATATGGAAATAAATTAAATAGGATACCTTCTTTTATGAGGAGAATTATGGCTTCAGGAATGGATAAAATTCCTTCAAATTACATTCCAGTACTTAGAAATAAGTATAACTTTCACAATCGTTATGAGAAGGTTAAAGGGGTGTTAAAAAATCCATCTGAAGAACAAATCATGTTAAGCCTTAGTCAGCAATTTACTGATCAGCAAATAGAAAATCTTTTAAAAGAAAAGGTGAATATTCTAGACACAGCATATTCTTCTCATGAATTGAATGAAGAGCATTTTTCTTCTTTGTCATACATGATGGCCATTGATTATCAAACCTATTTGGTAGATGATATTATGCAAAAAGTTGATCGAGCAACAATGACTGCGAGTTTGGAGGGGCGTGAGCCTTACCTGGATCACAGACTTATTGAATGGGCTGCTCAGCTTCCAGACCATTACAAATACCATAAGGGCGAAAAGAAATTTATTCTAAAAGAAATCTTACATCAATACATACCCAAAGAAATGATGGATCGCCCCAAAATGGGTTTTGCTATTCCCATAGCAGAATGGCTTCAAGATGATTTAAGGGATTTGGTTGAAGAATATCTTGACCCAAAAAAAATGGAAAAACAAGGTGTCTTTAATTTAAATTATGTTCAGGATATTAAGAGTAAATTTTACTCGGGAAAGAAAGAATATGATGTGAAGATGTGGTATCTGTTGATGTTTCAGATGTGGTACGAAAAATGGATGTCATAAATGAAATTGAATTATTATAAAAAAACATTAAACTTTAAAAAACCTGCGGGGACAAGTAGAGGTGTTTTACAAGAAAAGCCTTCATGGATTTTGTTTTTTGATGAAGAACCCATGTTAAGAGGTGAGTGCAGTATCATTCCTGGTCTTTCTCAGGACTATACAAATGATGTGCAATACGAAAACAAGGTGAAATGGGTATGTGAAACGTATAATGCATTTGAAAAACATGATCAGATAGCATTACTTTCTTTTTTGAGCCTTGAACTACAGAATTACCCTTCTATTTTATTCGGTATTGAAACCTTGATTTACAATTTGAATTTGTCAAAAGGTATTGATTCATTTGAAAGTTCTTTTTCAAAAGGGCAGCATGGCATTCCTATAAATGGATTGATATGGATGGGGTCAGTAGATCAAATGATCACCCAACTTGAGGATAAGATAAAAGAAGGTTATAAAATTGTAAAGCTAAAAATTGGCGCAATATCGTTTAAAAAAGAATTAAGTATTCTGAAATTCATTCGGGAGAAATACGCTCAGGAAATAGAGGTTAGGGTAGATGCCAATGGTGCTTATGAAGAGCCAGAAGTAAAAGAGATTTTAAATCATCTTAAAAATCTTGGCGTACATTCCATAGAACAGCCTATTGCAAAAGGAAATTGGGAGCTAATGAATGCTTTGTGTAAGGACCGGGTTATCCCTATAGCTTTGGATGAGGAGTTAATAGGCGTAACAAATGAACATGATAAAAAAGAGTTATTAAGCCTAATTAATCCTCAATTCATTATATTAAAGCCTAGCTTACATGGCGGAATTAAAGGGTGCAGTGAATGGATAGAGCTTGCTGAATCTCAGGGGGTAGGTTGGTGGCTAACGTCTGCTTTAGAATCGAATATTGGATTGGAAATGATTGCCCGTTTTGCAGCTCATTTTAAACCAAATATAGCTCAGGGACTTGGTACGGGTGGATTATTTACAAACAATTTCCCTTCTCGACTTTTTATAAGTAAGGGATATTTATTTTTAGGAGATGAAGAAAAGTAAAAAAGATTGGAATAATTTGAGCAAGCAGGAAGCTCATGTCATCTTAGATAAAGGCACAGAAATGCCATTCACTGGAGAATACAACAATTTCAAGGAAGAAGGCGTTTTTATTTGTAGGCAGTGTGAACAAGTTCTGTATAAGACAAGTGATAAATTTGATTCAGGATGTGGGTGGCCAAGTTTTGATGATGAAATGCCTGATTCGATTAAGAGAATTACTGATGCAGATGGCAGACGAGTAGAAATTCTTTGTTCAAACTGTGATGGTCACTTAGGACATGTGTTTAAAGGAGAGCAATTGACTTCAAAAAACGTGAGGCACTGTGTGAATTCCGTGTCAATTAAATTTATTTCTTCTTCGAATTTGGAGAAATAATATCGGAACAATTTTCATAAATAATATCGTGTAAAATCAAATGTGCAGCTAACGCAATTTGACTGTAGTTTTGTGAACAATTCCCAAATCCCGCTGCTTTATTTTGCCACATGTTCATGATCAACTTTTGTGTCCCCTCTTTCGGTTGTATTTTATCGACAACAGCAGCTACATTATAGGCTCCCGCGTGATAGACATGAAGGACAAGAAGTCTAAACCAAATTTCATTTTCATCATATTGAATCTGATGTTTTTCAAGAATGTTTTTAGTTTCGGGAATGCATATTTTTTTTAACAGACTTGCTGCGCCAAAAGCGGAACGGTTGAAATCTTTTCTTTCGTCTTTGGTTTTATTTACAATTAAGCCTTGGGCTCTTGCAACGCTAGGCATGAGTTGAAAAGGCCCATACGCTCCAGATACTGATTTTTTGAGCTGTCCGGGGCTTTCAATAAGAAGGATTGATTGTGCATACCATGGGTCAACACAAAGACTATCAAAAATTTCTATTCCCTTTGAAATAGATGGGTAGACATCGTCAAATTTGTAAAAATGATTTTTACCACTTGTTACATATACCAACTCATCTTCTTTGAGTTTATACTTGTCCCTTATACTGTCTCTAAACTTCTTCTTATTTTCCTTACTTAGATAGATCCAATTCGCAGAGGGGATCGTCTCTAAAACATGTCTGTTTTGTGCAATATTAACAACACATGTGTCTGGAGTTAGACACATGATTTTTTTCCAGAATTGAGGTTGTGGAAGTACGTCCCAACGTTTCTCGAAAATCTGGTTTGCTGAAATAATATGGCTCACGCTACTTTCATTATTAACCAATATTTTTTCGTCTTCCCAGTTTTTATCTTGTGAAAATGCTGAGCTGAGGTAAAGAAGTGCGCAAAGTGTAAGGTGGAATTTGGTCATATTCTAAATCTATGATTTAAACGAATAGTAGTGGACAGGTTACAAAATGAATTAGCAACATTCAAATGTGAAAAGAATTAACTTTGTGTATGCGAATATTGTTTTCAGTACTGTCGTTCCCTTTAATTTTTTTAATAAAAATGTATCAACTCTTTCTCTCACCACTTTTACCTAAATCCTGTCGATACGAACCTACGTGCTCATCATATACGATTGAAGCGATTAAGGTATGGGGTCCCTTTAAAGGAACTTTTCTTGGTGCGAAGAGAATTATATCCTGTAGACCCGGGGGAGGCTGTGGGCATGATCCTGTCCCTAAAAAAGATTAGTATTTATTTGATGCCCTCTGTCCTGATAGACGTTTAAATAAGAGATTAAATCATTAAACCCATTACAATCTTCAAGAATCTTTTTTATTGAAATGTTTTTATCAATTTGCTTTAATTCTTCTCTATTTTGAATCAGTTTAAACCATTCTTTCAAATGAATTACCCCTTTATTTTCAGTCTTTGGGAAATCACTGTAAGTTACAGACGAAAAGAAATCAATATTTTGCTTGGCTCTTGAAAACAACACATTTAATCTTTTGTGTCCATGGTTTAAATTAACAGGTCCAAAACGCATTTCAAACTTCTTTTCTGTATTAAAGCCATATCCAAAGCTCACAACCAAGCGGTCACATTCGTCTCCCTGTACTTTTTCTAATGGTTGGAAAAATAACGTATCATCATCAATTCTGTTTTCCAATAAAATTTTAATTTCTTGGCTTAAGTGCTCATAAACACACTCGAGTTGAGTTTCAGAAAATGCTACGATTCCTAGCTTTTCTTTTTTCCTAATGTTTTTAGTGATAAAAGACGCGACTTTTTGCGCTTCAATAACATTCTTTCGGTTTGTAAATTCCCCATTTTTAATATAGTGATGTTCAATGGGATTTTCTGAAACATTGGTGTCTTGAAACGCTTTTAATCGATTGCCATAAAAGTGGTTGTTTGAATACGATATTAGGTGGGGGTGTGCACTTCTATAATGATTTGAAAGGAAGATGTGTTTTAAGTAATAATTGGCGTGATGTAATAGATCAATTTCTAAGCTTTGTTTCTTTTTAAAAAAGCTACTTGGAGACATTTGTTCTGGATCACCACAGATAATCGTCCTGCGGGCTCTTTGCAATGCCCCAACAGAATGACTTAGTAAAAGTTGACTTGCTTCATCAGCAATTAAATAATCAAAAAGATCATTTTTTAATGGGATACTATCGGCTAATGCATTTGGATTAGACATCCATATTGGTTTTAAAATCCGAATCCATAATAATGCCTCAGAATCGAACAAGTCTCTTATTGAACGATGGGCTCTTTTTTTACCAAATTCTTTTACCAGTATCGACTTGCCTTTTTTTAATTTTGCACGAAATGTTTTTTGTTCATCACTTAATTTTCTCGGGGGTGTTTTGGTTAAATCTTCATAATTTTTAAAAAGCTCATACTGTTGTGAAATCAGTTGTTGTGCATATATGTCAGATTCCTTTCCGAAATTTGAATTGATTGAATTGCAATCGTCGATAAAATGATTTAATGAAAACTTTTTTAATTCGGGATTTCTGATTAAAATCTGAGAATATATAGATCTCTCAACAGTTGTTTTAATCTCTTCTATTCTTTCACTTAAGTAAGGAAATATATTCTTTGGAAGAAGGATCAATTTGGGCCATGATTCTAATAAGTGTTCTTTGTTTTCCATGAACTTATTTAGAATATAAATAGGTTCATCGTTTGGTTCAAAATCAAAAGAATGTTTTAAAAAATTAATTGCTCTATAAAGGTCTTTATGGCTTATGTTATTCTCTTCAGTATCCTTGTTTTCAAGATACAGATTCCAATTATGAATATCAGTGTTTTCAATAAGACTATTGATAAGAGGAAGTTCCGTCTCGATGTCTTGAATTCCTATGTCAAACAACTTGTTTTCAAGTGTGCTTTGACGCGCTTTCTTTTTATTGTATTTAATCCTATTCTTAATTTGAGATTCGGGATTAGCACTAGGAGAACGCGACCATTTTCTCCAGGTAAAAAACCATTTTATTTTGTATTTTAAAAGGTGTTTTTTCTTAAATAAATCGTAAAGAAATTCAAGCTCTTGTAGTGATGGGTGTCTCAGCCAATGTTGCTGCTCAGAGTCTAGAGCTTCTATAATTCGCCTGTTGTTGTAATAGTCTTTTTCAAGACGCTTAAACTCATCTTTTTCACGAATAAAATGACCATATTTATTGTAAGAGTCTTGTTTGAATGAATGGAATTGCAATAATTGATATAAGATCAAATGGAGGTCTTTCCAAACTATTTTTTTTCTCTTTGATTTGAGCTCATTTAGCACCTTGATAACCGGAGCCAATTCTTTCGAGAATTTTAAAAATGCTTCATTTAAAACAATGGGATTAATTGTCTTTGCAATGGAAAGCACTTTGACGGGTATTTGCTTTATTATATTTAAAGAGGAATTGTAAGTATCAATCCTAATATTATCTCGTTTACCTAATTGAAAATCAGTTTTTCGATTTCTTTCTATGAGCTCAATAAGTTCAAACGTTGAGCATTTTTGTTTTTGAGCCTCTTCATTAATGACATTATATATGTTCAATTGTTTCTGAAAGTCCTTGAAGCATAACTGTATTGGTTTTGGTTTTAGCTGATTGAAAAAGTCCCAGCCGTTTTTTAATTCAAAGATGAACGCCCTGTTTGGGTGTCTAGAAGGAATCTGGAAAGAAAGAAGATTTAGACCTTTGGAATTTAATTTGTTTTCAATAACATCAAGTGCTACTTTCTTTTCGGAGCAAAGAAGCACAGATTTATTGGAGTTCAACATATCGCCCAATAAATTTCCTATAACTTGTGACTTTCCAGTCCCTGGTGGTCCTTGAACAACTACTGATGCCTCTGACAACTTGTCGTAAACCTGAAGTTGGTCATCATCATTTCTAAAAAGGTGGTAATTGGTTTTAAGCTGAATTTTTCTACCACTCGATTCATTACCACATATTTCATTTAGTGCATCAGAATAACCTTTTTCCTTATCAATAAGCTCGTCTATTTCTCTCAAAAAAGAAAATCTCTTGGGATGAAAATTGCCTATAAAAGATATTTCTTCTTCGCAATCCTCAGAATGCACATTACACGCGGATTGAAAGTCATCAATTTCTTTAATCGACGTTTCTTCTTCTGCTGGTATTTTAAATTGATTGACTAAATACGGATTCAGTATTTTTTCTTCTTCTAATTCCACCAATGTATAACTTTCATTCGATTTAATGAATTCTAATTCGACGGGAATCAAAAAAATGGGTGCAATATTGGTTTTAGAATTATTCGTTATTCGTACAATTCCTTTGGAAATGCAAATGGGGTTTATACCTGATTTTTTTTCTAAAGAATTGGCCTTTTTCAAAATCCCCCTCAGTTTTTGTAAATCTAAAGCTCCGCTTTTTTCATACTTACAAGTTTTATTAGAATCGATATGAACCAAAAGGTCACTATTGGGGAATATAAGGACCTCCTCTCTTAAATCTTTTAAAAATGAAACTATTTCTTTCAAACGTTAAGTGTGTATTCAAAATTAGCAATTCAAATGAATGATTCGAATAAAGCAACTTTTATTAAAAGATCTCGTTAAAATATTGCATTTAAACCACGTGAAATAGCTAATTTAGTTTTAACAAGAGCGTCTTTAAGACAATCTTGGACAAGATTGATTGTGTAAGTGGTAAAATTTAAAAATAGGTCAAATGGCTTTATTGAATAAGTTTATGAAGAGGATTTCGGTTTTTCTTGTCTTTTGTTTGCTTGGAAGTTTTCAGGTGTTTTCACAAAATTCTAATTTTTCCACCAGTGATGCAGATCAGTGTCCTGGTAACTTATTTACATTAAGTGCAGACGACAATTCACTACTAACCTATAGCTGGACCATTACTGAGCAGGGTGGGGGGGCAACTACTTACAACGTTAATCCTATTGCATTTGTTTTAACAAATCCAGGTATTTACGATGTTGCTTTGACAGTCTCCGACGGTGTTTCCTCAAGTACAACTTCTGAAATAGGATTCTTAGAAGTTTTTGATATTCCGACAATTGATTATTCTGTGACCGCTGCTCCTTATTGCGAGCCCGCAGTAGTTGATTTTACGAGTAATTCAACTCCAGGTTCTGGGTCAATTGTGAGTTATCAGCTTTTCACCGACGGAACGGCTTATTCTTCGCAGGATGTACAACATACTTATGCCTCCACCGGGACTTATTCGGTAAATGTTTCTATACAAAATTCAAATGGGTGCTCAGCCTCTGATGATCTAGCAGATATTGTGGTGTCAACAAATCCGGCATTAACAAGTCCATTAAACCCCAATACGATATGTAGTGGCAGTGTATTTAATTATACCCCGACAAGTTCTATAGGGGGAAGTACATTCACATGGGTTAGGGTAGCGAATCCTGATATTTCGGAGGCCCCTTCTAGTGGAAATGGAAACATTTCAGAGGCATTAACGAACACCTCGGGATCAAACGTATCGGTTACCTATCAAGTGACAAACACTTCTCCAACTGGTTGTGCGATCGTTGAAAATGTAATTGTAACGGTTCAGGCATTACCAACGGTGTCCATAAATAGTCTCAATGTATGTACTGGTTCAACCGGTGTGCTCACCGCTACTCCTTCAGTAGGGGGAGGAAATTATTTATGGTCAACAACTGAAGTCAGCCAAAGTATAACGGTTTCTGCAGTAGGAACATATTCAGTTACCTATTCAGTTGGGTCCTGTGCAAGCTCTCCTGCCAGTGTGACAGTAACAGAAACTGCACCTCCGGTACTTACTGGTGTTTCTATTTCAGAATCTTCAGGATTGGCTAATGATGATGGTTCCATTTGTGAATTGGATAATGTCAGTTTAACTGCTTTGCCGTCTTCAGGTACAGGCACTTATTCTTGGTCGAATTCGGCCAGCACAAGTTCTATTACAGTTTCTCCTTCTGCGACTACAACATATTCAGTGACATATACTGAAGGAGGTTGTACCAGTGCAGCATTGAGTCAAACGATTATAGTTAATAATCTGCCTTTGCCCAATTATAGTGCAACGGTTACCAACGGGTGTATTTTTCCTGGGTTCAACCCGGATATTACTACCGATTACACCTCGACTGCTACAGGAACTATTTCTTGGCAGTTCCCAGGTGGAAGTCCTAACACGGGGTCTGGAAATGGACCGATATCAGTAATATACAGTGCAGAAGGCGTTTACGATGCGACCATGACTATACTGTCTTCTGAAGGTTGTGAAATTACAACAACATTTAATAACACGATAGCCGTTGTTGAAGGTTTAACACCTACCTCAAATTTTTCAGTTACAAATGCAAACCCACAATGCCTTGAAAGCAACAGTTTCTGTTTTGAATATACAGGTTTTAATGCGGATACAATTGCTTGGGATTTTGGAGATGGTTCACCTATTGAATTTGCTGATGAAGGCAGTACAATCTGTCATACCTATGGGTCTATTAATACTTTTACAGTTTCAATAATTCCATATACTACCATAGGATCTATACTTGGTTGTTCGGGAGGAGGAACTTCTCTAGATGTAACAACTTTGGGACCCCAAGCTGCTTTTACTGCTGATCCAATTGATTGTGATGATCAATTAAACCGTTCTTTTACAAGTACATCTATCGGGACTTCACTAACAACACTTTATACTTGGGATTTCGGAGACCCTCCAAGTCCTATTGTTTCGGGCGTTACCTCACCGTCACATCTTTTTAGTGCATATTCACCATCAAATGTAGTGCCATATGTGGTTAGTTTAACTGTTGAAGACCCGGCTACCGGTTGTCCTGCGAATACAGTAACTCAAGATGTTTATGCCTTTCCAAATGATCAAGCTGCATTTTCGGTATATGTTGATCAAGCCCAAACTCAACAAATTAATGAGGCATGCTTGAACGATCAAATCTGGTTTTTTAATGAAACACCTTTACCTCAAAACACAAATTATAACTCTACCAACTCTGTTCAAACTCAATGGGATTGGGATGTGTCTAATGGTTTAGTTTGGTCAGCTTCTTCTTCTTATCGTGGTTCTCCCGAAGACTTGTATTTGTTAGAAAATAACGTGAGTGGTGTTACTGGTGCAGTACTGTGGGAGCCGGGAGTTTACACAATGGCAATGAGAAACACATCTGATAATAACGGTACTCTATGTTATGATACGGTATTTAATACATTTACTGTTCATGGAATTATTGGAGATTTAGATATAGTTGACACGGTTTGTATTGATCAAGTATTTGTGATTACAGATAACTCATCTGCCCCATTATCTTCAATTGTCCAAAGAGATTGGGATTGGGAAAATGATGGAATTATTGACTTGACAGGAAATGATCCTACACCAAGTCATAGTTTCTCAACTCCGGGGGAATATGAGATTTCTTTGACCTGTACTGATGCATTTGGTTGCATGTCTATTGTTACTGAAACAGTAATCGTTCGAGAGGTAATTGCATCATTTGATGTAGATAGAACTTTTATTTGTGATGATGAAGAAGTAACGATTACAGCTAACAATTCCACTAGTTTTGGCCCGTTGACATACAATTGGACGGCAGTTTCAAATGTGACACCGAATACTTCAAGTGCTATACTTCCTGGATCGTTTTTATTTAATGATGAAGGAAATCACACGATAAATTTGACGGTTACAGATAACTTGGGATGTACGGACAATACAACTGCGGATATTGAGGTTTTCAACGTTGTTGCAGATGGGTCGGGAAATCCAAACGTTGCTTCTTGTTTTAACCCACCAACTGTTGTTACATTTACCAATACTTCCAGTAATAATGTTGATCCAAGTTCTATTTTTTGGGACTTTGGAAATGGAGAATCTTCAACGGAAGCATCTCCAACTACCATATATACATCAGCGGGTTCATTTCCTGTTTCCCTTACAGTTGAATCTCTAACTGGTGGATGTACAAGCACGGTGATTGTTGAGACAATAGAAGTTGCAGGACCTTTTGGAGCAATAGCCATTACAAGTCCTGTTTTGGACGATTGTTCATGTTTGGATGTCGATATTGAGGTTACTACAAGC
>Ga0209406_1002337_pt1 | contig 12769 bp, 7 predicted proteins | sample COGITO_mtgs_1204_FD_184808 | JGI IMG/M metagenome (GOLD analysis project Ga0209406, IMG submission 184808) | Pelagic marine microbial communities from North Sea - COGITO_mtgs_120426 (SPAdes) (version 2) | ecosystem: Environmental > Aquatic > Marine > Epipelagic ...
TCTTTTAGGTGGGGGTACTGTAACTTTTGAAGAATCGGATAAAGTAGCTGGAGGTGTTTTTTATAAGCAGAGCAATTTAAATAGCTTAATATTAAATGTAGATGGCATGGCACATCACAATGCAACAGAAATTCGCTTGGATGAGAATGCAACTATTAATTATGAGTATAATTTAGACGCATTTAGTTGGCCTAGCACAGATGCAGTTGCACCTAACTTAATGACTCTTGCAAATAACGGTTTCGAACTTGATATAAATACTGTAAAAGATACGACTGTAACGGTTTCAATTCCAGTTAAGTTAACAGTTGGTTTATCTGGTAATTATTCGATTAGTATGGAAGATTCTTCTGCAATACTAGACCATAGCTGTTTATATCTTGAAGATTTGCACGAGGGAATAACCACAGATTTGAGATTAACTCCAAATTATTCATTTTATATTTCAGATACAGTAACTTCAGCAAGATTTATTCTACATGTCGGGGGAAAAGTTTCAGTTAACGAGGAAAATATAACATGTTTTGACGGAAATGATGGGCTAATAGAATTAGTAGGACAAGGCACTGGACCTTGGAATTATTCAATCATCAATACTGAAACATCAGATACATCTATTGTAGAAAATGTGTTTACACAAATTATTTATCCTAATCTTGGCGTTGGTGACTACGAAGTTTCAATTGCTAATGCTGATGGATCTTGTGCAACATCGGTTGATATTATTTCAATAGAACAACCATCTGAACTACTAATGCTCGACACAAGTATAGATGTTGCTTGTTCGGGAGATGCCTCAGGAACAATAAATTTGAGCATTGAAGGAGGAACTAGTCCATATAGTTATTCATGGAGTAATGGAAATAGTAATCTTCTCCAAACCGGAATATCAGGCGGTGTTTATATATTATCCGTTGTTGATGATCAAGGTTGTGAAAGTGAAAAACTAATTTCAATTAGTGAACCTTCTGCTGTTATAGTGAATACTCAAATTATTGACCCTACTTGCTATGGCGCATTAGATGGAGAGTTAGTTGTAGATGTTTCCGGAGGCGTTATTCCGTATTCATATCAATGGCAAAATGGAGATAGTATAGCGAGTTTAACAGACTTAAGCTCCGGTATTTACCAATTATCGGTCATGGATGCTAACGACTGCTTTCAGTTTGCTGCAATTACTATAACTGAGCCTCAAGAAGTTGTTGCTCAGTTTATGATTGAGGAAGATACAATAGGAGTAGGTGAACTTATTAGCTTTATTAACTCATCAGAAGGGGCAAATGTTTATTTGTGGGATTTTGGTGACGGTAATACCGATAATCAGGCTGAAGCGCAATATTCATATCAAATTCCTGGAACTTATAATGTTATTTTACTAGCAGAGAACAATGGTCTTTGTTCAGATCAGTATTCTCAAACAATTGTTGTAGAAGACGTAATTTCTGGATTTACAGAATACTCCCAACAAAGTACGTTATCTATGCACGTGTCTGGAGATAACCTAATTGTTTCAATGAGTGGTATACTGAATCAAGAAGTTAACATTGTGATATATAATTCAATTGGTCAGATTGTACTATCACAAAAATTAAGAGGACCATATACCAGAGTACCTATTGTAGAATTGCCCCGCGGTGTATACATTGTAGATGTTCAGAACAGAACTGGAACAAATTTTGAACCCCAGAAAATCGTTTGGTAAAATCTAATTACTAGAGTAATAAGGCAGAATTCATATGAATTTAGGAGTTTGTATAAATATGTATCTCACATCTTTAGTTATTATCAAGTGTTTTTTTTGAATAAGCACTATTACTAATTAGTTGTTGCTTAAAAAAAAGATTATTAAATCAGATTTTTGCTATAAACTTTGTACTTTTATTTTAATAATAGATTCGATAAACTTGTTTATAATACATTAACAAAATTAAATTTCATTAAATGATTGAATTAGTATATTATTCTCAAGCCAATGCTAACTTGTCATCGGAAGATGTTTCCATTATACTTAAGAATTCACGTCAATTTAATTCTGAAAATAATATTACTGGTTGCTTGTTATATTATAATAACGAGTTTCTCCAAATACTAGAAGGAGAAAAAAAAAACGTTTTAGATTTATTTGCTGTGATAAAAAAGGATAAAAGGCATTCAAATGTATTGGTCTTAGGTGAGGACAAGAAAGATAAAAGAATATTTTCAGACTGGCACATGGCATTTCATAAGTTCGATAGTCATGCAGAAGAAGAGAATCATTTTCGCAGTAATATTGTTGCTTTTTCAGAGATGGCAGATAAACCAACTCATGTTATCGATTTGTTTTGGACCATGGCTAAGCATATGGCAATTAATTAAATATTGATCAAAAACTGAGTGCTATTTTGTTTACTCTATAATTGTAGCTGATTATATTACTAAAGGTCTTATTTAGGTAATCTTAACTTAATTATGCTGCTGTTTCGTTTTGCACAAAAAGTAAAATTCGTAGTGACAACAATCTCATGAAATTGGCTATTTTCACTGATTATTAATCGTTGAATCGATGGTGATTAGCAAACCCTAAACTATTCATATACTGTGTTATTGATAGAGTGTTAGTATTACTTGACCGCCTTATCATATTATACTCAAGAAGGACTTATGATTAAAATAGTTACTACAAGGTGCAACTGCTAATACTGTGGGGTTTTATTTTAAAGAACAATTATTAAGGTTTTGTTGTTCTGTCCTGCAGGTATAGGTTTGTAAGATTTAATTCAATTAGAGAATATTCTATATCAATTCGAGAGGAAACATATTTGTTTGTAGGTTGATATGTTGACTAGGCAATAATAATTGATGAAGAATCAGCTGATGGAATGAATATGATTAATCGAGTTAAGAAATTTTTATTTTTGAAGCTCAAGAGCTTCTTCCGCTCCAATAAGTTTTCCATTAAATTCCCCTACAACAAATGCTCCTTCGTTTCCTTGATTTACTAAATCATTAGCGTATTGCTTAGCTTTTTCGTAAGAATCAAATTCTCCAACAACGAATTTAGTTCTGCCATCGGCACTTCTGCGCTGCTTAACATTACCTATGCTCAATAGTCGTGACAACGTTTCGGAAGGTATTTCATCTCCAAACGCTGCGACTTGAACTCTAAATTTAACTCCTTTAGCGGAACTACCAGATGCTGAACCTGAAACTTGATCATCAATGTCAACGTCATCGTTAATTGGCGTAGCTTGGCCAGTAGATGAGAGAGGTACTTTATCGCCACCTATTAATGAAACGATAAATGCATCTTCAAATCCTTCTTCTACCATGTTAACTCTGTGTTTCGCAGCTTCTGTGTAGCTCGTGAATACGCCTGAAAAATATCTAGTTAAATCGTCTTCATTAGAAGTGTAACTGAACATTTTAGGTAGTCCTTCGAATATTTTATTGGAAAGTTTTCTTGAATAGGCTCCAAGTTGAACTCTAAAGACTAAGTCGCCAGAGTTAGCGGCTTCGTCTGCTGGGTAAAGGTTGTCTGCTATTCCATCAATTGTGTCGGAAGAAACAGGGGTTTGTATCCCGGTTTTAGGATCAGTTTCTACTAGCACACCTTTAATTCCTTGACTTGTAAGATATATAAGATCCTCTACAGCATTATTTAAATCGTCTCGTTCTTCAACCATAATAATTACAGATCCATTTTCTTTAGTTTCTGAGGTAACATTGGGCATACTCATTAAATTTCTATATTGTGACTCAGTTAGTTTTGTTCTACTACTATCAGCTAGCACTAGCACTTCATACTTGCCCACGGTAGCTTTATTATCAATTTTTTTGGAACTTGAAACAGGCCTTTCAACTATATTTATATCTAAGAAGGCTCCTGTAGAATCAGTAAATTTATCATTCCATGCCTGTATCATTTCATCTGTAATAGCAACACCATTCTTATCTACAAAAGATGTATCTGGAGAATCTAGTTCATCATCTAAATAATCTGGCACTCCGTCTTTATCGCCATCAAGTGGGCAGCCTTTTTCATCAACTTCAGCTTCAGAAGGTGTTCCAGGACAATCATCTTCAAAGTCTCTTACTAAATCCAAATCTTCATCATCCGTGTCAATCCCTTGGAAATCATAATCGTCACTAGAGTCTTCAAAGTCTGAGGTAGGGTCAATACCAATTTGGTAATTCAGATTGAAAGATGTAAAAAGAAATTTATCATTAACCTCGTCTCCAGCTCTATCACCCAAGCTTTTATCTGTTACCCCATCAATATAATCAGTAAAGCTAAAGTGCATAGCAGAACCAATTCTAAATTTAACCCGTTCCGATACATGTAAATTTGCACCAATACCGATAGGGATAGCCCACGAACTCTCTGCGTACTTACCGAAATCATCTAAATCTAGCTCACGCACATCAGACTCATAGGTATAATCTCTAGTTAAACGAATAGCTTCATCTGAATTAGCGTCTGTTTCAGACATATTCCTAATTGAACCATCTTGCCAGTAGTAATATTTATTACCGTTTTGATCATATAAATCTGTTTTTGAAAGGAATTCAAAAGATTCTATACCAACCATTATATAGGGGTCAATTAATCTTTCTTGTGGTAATGCATGGTTAAAATTATAAGAAAGTGCTATACCACCCATTCTTACAGTAGACTCAAAATTAAGGTTTCTAGTCAGCGAACGTTCATTGGCGCCTAGTTTGCCAAAAAGAACATAAAAATTCATATCTAAGAAGTCGGTTATCGGTTGAGTTACTCGCAAATTGTAACCAACTCTGCTAACAATGGGAAGATTTGTCTTTTGTCCTTTGGTTATGTCGCCATAAAATGTAAACATTCCGGTTCCCATTCCAATTGTAGGTTTAAAAACTACTCCTGTTGGAGCTTCAGGTGTGGTTATAGAAGTAGTATCATCTTGCCCTCTGGAGTACCCTGCCAATAGTACACATGTTAATATCAGAAATATGCCTCTATTCACCATTTTTATTGACCTTTCGATAAATTCAATCCCGCTTGTACGTTAATAACCTACAAAGGTTTTAGCTATACAATCTTAATTAACTGTCTAAAGTATGAATATTGAATGTCATATTCTCAAAAAATGGAATAAAATTGTTCAATTTCGGTCAGTTTAATTACTGTACCCACTTCTGGTTAGAAATCATCAAGGCTTCTTGCACGGTTATTCTTGTCCCGTCATTGTATGCCGAAACAAACGGACCAGGTAGTTCATATCCATCGGTTACCACGTTTCGTCTGGTTCTTGCCGTTTTATATGTGTCAAAACCACCAATAGTATATTTAATCCATCCTTCATGATTCTCCAACATAATTGGTTCTTCAGAGAAGCTAAATGCACGCTTAAAATATGAATTGGGCTCAACAGGTGTATGACCTGCACATATCTGTACTCTATAAGTTACCCCATTTTCTGGCGCAGGAATAGATGAAGTTGGCTCTGTTGTTGTCTCAACAATTGGAGCTGGTTCCAAGAGATTAGGTATTTTCTCCACATTGGTTTCGTTTTCAGTTATCTCTGTATTAGTTTCGACTAACGGTTTAACCGCTTCTGGTTGGTTGCTGCTTGGTGTAATTTTTGCCTTTTTAGTTTCGTCATTGTGTAGGTAAGCAAAAGTTCCATCCATATTCCTTAATTGCTCAGCACTTATATCGCTTGCGGTTACAGTATACGTCACGTAAATTGGGTTATCTTTTGGAACACTCATCCAAACAAATTTTGCTTGTGAATCGACATATGAGAACACAGCATTATTTGTTTCACCTCCTGTTACTACGGAAATTCCTGCAGGCAGCTGTTCTTGGGCTTTTGCAAAACCCTCAATACCATTTTGGTCAATGCTAATTTCAATTTTAAATGTACCATTTCCCATATCTTTAACTTTTCTCTCTCCAATTATAATTGGCTCAGGTGTATTTTGGGTAGCAGATTCTAGTGTTGTTTTAGTAGCTTGTTCTGATGTCGTCTTCTCAATGACCTTTTCAACTGGAGTTTCTACAATAGTTTCTGGTTCAACTGGAGTTTCTGCAATAGTTTCTGGTTCAACTGGAGTTTCTGCAATAGTTTCTGGTTCAACTAGAGTTTCTGCAATAGTTTCTGGTTCAATTGAAGTTTCTGCAGTAGTTTCTGGCTCGTTTGGAGCAGTTTCTGGTTCAATAGGGTTTTCCATTGTAGATTCTGGAAGTATTTCAGATGGAATTGATTCGACAACTTGTTCGGTTCCTACAAAAATTTTATTATTTGGAATATCAACCGTTTTTCTTTCATTATTATAAAGGTATGAGAATTTTCCCGATATGATTTTCTCTCCTGATACTTCAGAACTAACCAATACTTTGTATTTTATAGAAAATTCATTTGCTTGCGGCAGTGCCATCCAAATTAGTTTAACTTTATTGTCATTATAGGTAAATGATGCGCCTTGGGTTTCAATGGCTTCAGCCATAAACCCTTCTGGTAATTCTTGAACAATTTTAGCGAAGCCAGTTACATCAGTTTTGTCAATTAAAATTTCTACAACAAATTCTCCACCTGGGGTAACTTGATTTGGTGAATTCTGAGTGACTTTAACGCCTTCACCAAAAATCACATTAATTATGAGTGCTATAGCTAAATTAGAAAATAAAATAAGGCCTTTAAACATAGTTTCTTGTTTGAGATTAATAAATGTAATCTGCTTGACAACAAACTTAGCCGAATAAGAATGTGTTGATAAGTTGTTAATATCCTACTTACAAACAAGAATGTGTTAAAAAGCAAAAATTCTAGAACTTAGAATTCACTAATTGCAAGATAATGGATTGAAATACACGGATATTATTGTTCAAAAAAGAAGTCAATCATGTCGCATAGCTGCTTGATTGTTATGTTTAATTCCCCATCTAGAAACTTGTCTAAACAGCTAATAGCTTCATCTGAATGAATAATTCCATCATTATCAAAATCAGCAAACAGAAACTCTTTAGGAACAGCAATATGCATACCGCTTCGATTGTGTTTATCAATTCGCCTGTCGAATTCCTTCATTTCTTTTAATTTGGAAATATGATGGACCTTCAATATAGTAGTTGCAATTCCAGTTGAATCTCTCTGCATAAATTTTTGCAGAAAGTCTTCATCAGTAATTGTTACCCCATCTTTATTTACGTGCGAGGTATCTGAGGTATTTTCTTCTTTATCCATAAAGTCAGGAACACCATCCTGGTCTGTATCAATCGGACAGCCAAGTTCGTCCACAATAACACCTTTAGGTGTTTGCTGGCACATATCTATAACATCTTTAACGCCATCTTGGTCATTGTCCTCATCAATTAGTTCATTGAAATTGGTGTCACCAAAATAGCTGCTTTGGTCTTCTTTCCCCCCAATTGTATAAGTGAGCGAAAAGTTAGTTGATATTATTTTGTCATTTTTACTATCTTCACTTGTATTATCTATCCAGTCAGAGTTAGTATATAAATATGTTCCACTAACTCGCATATTTAAATGGTCAGTCAACTTGCAATTAATACCTAATGTTAAAGGAATTGCCATTGCACTTCTTAAATAATCTTCTGTAGGGTCCGTTAATTGCGTTTCATATTCATAGTCGCGACTGATTTCAGAAGCTGTAAGTTCATTTTCTTCTGTTTCAGCTTGGTTCATCAAGGAACCATCTGCCCAATAATAGTAAGTATTATTGTTTTTGTCTGCTAAATCTCCGTAAGGGTCAAACTTTAAGTAACCAATACCGGCAGAAATAAAAGGGGTGAAAAGGGTCTCAGGTCCTAAAAGAAATTTGTTATCTGAATACAGACTTACTCTAAAATCAAATTCCGAAACTTTAGATTGAAAGTACAACCTATGAAAAGAAGAGTTTTCATATTGAGATACTTTGCCGAACATTGCATTACCTGAAAGGCCAATTAAGCCACCAAATCTCTTTTCAAAAAAGAAGTTATATCCACCTCTGAAGCTATTGAGTGCGTTATATTTTTGATTTTGGTTTAAATCGCCTTTAAATGATAATAAATTGTAACCTGCCCCAATTGTAATGTAGTCTTTGTTTTGAGCAATTGAAGTGATGCTTGTCGCTACAATTAGCATAATTGTAAAAAGTCTCAGTAACATATAGTAAAAATAGTAATATTTTTAGAAGTTGGGTTGGTGGATATATTGGCGGTAAAAATCGTTGATTATTTGAACAGATTCTTCGGGGGTGTCGGTCAAATGAAATAGATCAAGGTCATCTTGATGTATATTTTTTTCTTCTAAAAGAGTGTTCTTAATCCAATCAAATAGCCCTGCCCAATACTTCTTATTCTGAAGGATAATCGGAAATTTCCCTATTTTTTTAGTTTGAATTAGCGTGATTGCTTCAAATAATTCATCTAAAGTTCCGAAACCTCCTGGAAGTACAATAAAACCTTGAGCGTATTTTACGAACATTACTTTTCTAACGAAAAAGTAGTCGAAAGTTAATAGTTTATCCTGGTCGATGTAAGGATTAGAAGATTGCTCGAATGGGAGTTCTATGTTTAAACCAACAGATTTTCCTTTTCCTCTTTTTGCCCCTTTATTTGCGGCTTCCATTATTCCAGGGCCGCCACCGGTAATAACTCCGTATCCCTGTTGGGTAAGTTGGAAAGCAGTTTCTTCTGCGGCGATGTAATATTTGTGGTCAGCCTTAGTTCTCGCAGATCCAAAGATAGATACACAAGGTCCAATTTTGCTTAGTCGCTCAAAACCTTCAACAAATTCTGACATGATTTTGAAAATCTGCCAAGAGTTTGATGTTTTAATGTCGATTAAGGTTTTATCACTAAAAGCTCTCTTTAATTTGTCCTGTTCACCTGTCATAATTTTTTTTTCAAATATTATATTTTTACTTGGCTTATGCCAATTATCCATGACCGGAATAATTATATTTTTTGTTGAAATTGTTTAGATTCGTAACAATCTTCAAAAAGTAAATAAATATGCGAGGTTTTTCCTTAAAATTAATCATTCTACTTCTTTCCGTTTGCTCTGCTATATATACTGTTAAAGCTGATGAGGGCATGTGGATTCCAATGTTGCTAAAACAATTAAACGAGGCAGATATGCAATCCAAAGGATTGCAGCTTTCAGCAGAAGATATCTACTCTGTAAATAACTCCAGTTTAAAAGATGCAATTGTACATTTTAATGGGGGTTGTACCGGCGAAATTATTTCTGGGCAAGGATTACTTATTACTAATCATCATTGTGGTTATGGCCAAATACAAGGGCACAGCACTTTAGAAAGAAATTATCTCGACAGTGGCTTTTGGGCAATGAATCAAGCAGATGAGCTGCCAAACGAAGGATTATACGTAACCTTTATTGTTAGAATGGAAGACGTAACTAATGAGGTTTTAGATGGTGTTAACAATGACATGAAACCCCGTGACAGGAATACAATAATTAAAAACAATATAAAGGAAGTAAGCGAAGAATCTATAAAAGGAACAGCTTATGAAGCTATTGTTAAGCCATTTTATTATGGCAATCAATATTATATGTTTATCACTGAAACGTTTACAGACATACGCTTGGTTGGTGCTCCGCCAGCATCTATTGGTGAATTTGGTGGAGATACAGACAACTGGATGTGGCCAAGACACACAGGAGATTTTTCAATCTTCAGAATATATGCTAATGCAGAAAATAAACCTGCTAAGTATTCTCCAACTAATGTTCCTTATCAACCTAAACACTATTTACCTGTAAATATTGAAGGAATTAAAGAAGGCGATTTTACTATGGTTTATGGTTTTCCAGGAAGAACTAGCGAATACCTTTCTTCGTTTGCTTTAGACTATGTCATTAACATTCATAACCCCAAGCGTATTGCTTTTAGGGATAAAACACTTGCCATATTGGAGGCGGACATGAATATTAATACTGATGTAAAGTTAAAGTATTCGCATAAAAAGAAAAGCGTAAGTAATTCTTACAAGCGATTTAAGGGAGAAATAAAAGGGTTAAATAAGTTAAATGCAATTGCAGCTAAACAAGATTTGGAAAAGAAATTTACCGAAGCGGCTTTAAATAGTTCACCGCATAGCGAGAAATATGGTGATATAATTTTCAAGCTTGAAAAGCTATACAAAGAGCAGGAGAAATATTCTATGGCTCGAGCGTATTTCTTAGAGTTTATGTATTACTCAGGTCCAGATATGATGAATTTTGCTGTTGGTTTTCGCCCTATTGTAGGGCAATTGTCTTCTCATAGTGAGAACACAGTAGAAGTTGACAAAGCAGTTGCTAGATTGAAACTGAAGAGTAAAAATTACTTCAAAAATCTGCACCTACCTACCGAAAAAAAACTGTTCGCGCAATTGCTTCAAGTTTATTACGAAAATGTAGATAAAAGCCTTCATGGGAAAGCCTTTGATTTGCTTGAAGGTAAATATAAAATGGACTATAAAAAATTTACCAATTATATTTATTCAAAAACGTCTTTTGTGAATCAAGAAAAATGTACTAATATCCTAAATAACATGAATGAATCTACTGCTATTGCTTTGAAAAAGGATGTTGGTTATCAAGTGATGAACTCTATTGCAACAGCTTATTATGAAATGGTAAAACCCAGACAAGCCGAATATGCTAATGATATTGAGCAGTTGAGCAAGTATTATTTAGAAGGGTTACAAATTTTGCTACCAAATGAGAAAAAGTATTATCCAGACGCGAACAGTACTTTGAGGTTAGCCTATGGGCAGGTTAAGGGTTCTGAGCCAAGAGATGGTGTTGTTTATGATTTTTATACCACTTTAGATGGAGTCATTGAAAAGCATGACCCAAATAACCCAGACTACGTTTTGCCTAAAAAATTGGTTGACATATATAATGCCAAAGACTATGGACCTTACTCGCAAAATGGGGAAGTTAGAGTTTGTTTTACCGCATCTAACCATACTACGGGTGGTAATTCTGGAAGTCCTGTATTAAATGGAGATGGTCACCTTATAGGCGTTAATTTTGATAGAAGTTGGGAGAGCACAATGAGCGATATGATGTTTGACCAAGAGCGATGCAGAAACATAGTTGTTGATATAAATTACGTATTGTTTATCATCGATAAATTTGCTGGTGCAGGTCACCTTATAAAAGAAATGAAGGTTATTACAAAAGGATCAAAAATACAAGAGGAAATTGCTAATTGGAATGGCGAGATAGTTAAAGATGCAAACAACGCAGAAGCATTTAATAGAAGGGGATTAGCATATTTTAGTTTAGGTAATCTAGATAATGCATTAACTGATTTTTCAAAGGCCGTGGAATTAGATTCTGAAACGGCTAATTACTTGTTCAATCAGGCTACAGTAATGGCGCTAAACAATGAATTAGAAGATGCCCGCAGTATTTTATCTCAAGCGATTGAAGTTAACCCGAAATACGCTGAAGCATATTACAACAGAGGAAAAATAAACGCAGATTTAAATAAGTTAGGCGATGCAATACATGATTTCACAAAAGCAATCGAAATAAACCCAGATTATTCGCAGGCTTATAACAATAGGGGAGTTGCTAAAAACATTCTAACGGGTTCCAAAGAAGGTTGTTCAGATATGCAAAAGGCTATGGAAATGGGTTCTGAAAGGGCTAAATTAACTTATGAAAATTGGTGTGAATAGAATTTAAGTTTTCTATTTGATAGCAGGCTATTGGTTGATTTATTAATAGTTCTAGCTGAGTTTATTTGTCTTAAAGTTATTTATTGACATTTTATTAATTTTTCCGCAATAATAATTTGACCAAATTCATCTTTTGCCACGAGTACATATGTTCCATTTTTAAAATTATCCATATTTATTTTTTGATTACAAATTGGTGGAAGATCAATTAACAAATTCCCGAATAAATCAATAATATAAAATTCTTTAATATTTACAATATTACATTGAAATCGAAACGAATTCTTAAAAGGGTTAGGTGAAATTTTAAAATCAGTTTTATGCTCATTATTTAAAACAAAAACTTGGGTTTTAAAAATAATAATAAGCGGAAATTGACAAATTAAAGTAGGTGAACTATTTGGATCAAAAATGTCGAAAGTGCCATTAACGGAATAGTTAGGTGGAATATTTAGATTCTTATAATTTATTTCAAAGTCTATAGAATCTTGTTGTCCAAGAAAAGTTCCAATGAAAATTTGATCAAAAATGATATTTGAAGTATCATTAAGGGAAATTGAATAACTCGGATATGCTACTGCAGAACCCGTTGCCCAGTCGAAATCAAATTTTATCCGTATAGAGTCGTCAGTTGATTGATTGACATATATAGTGTCTGAAAAAAATTCTATCGAGTCACAAATATTTTGCGAAAATGCAAAAACCGTGTTAATAAAAATTACGCTTATGCTAATAAATATATTTCTCATTGCTTTGATTTATTTAGTAATGGCGCCACTCTAATAATTTTTTCGTGCTTGTTAATATAGTAAAGCTATTAAAACTTACGAACGAGAACTTAACAACTGTGATTATTTTTCAAAAAAGTTAACCGTAAATAAATTACGGTTTGCACAGGTATTATTGTCTTGTAAACTTTTAAAAAATATTATCATGAATAATCAAATTAACATCAAAGTACTTAATAATACAGAAAACGATAAGCTGCCTTGGGCAGATTATAGAAAAGAATTCAAGCAAAAACGGTTTTTAGATAAACAACAATTAAAAGATTGGCTATATATTTCTGGAGTGGGTAAAGTAACCCTTAAATACGTGGACACAAGAACT
>Ga0209406_1002340_pt1 | contig 12762 bp, 10 predicted proteins | sample COGITO_mtgs_1204_FD_184808 | JGI IMG/M metagenome (GOLD analysis project Ga0209406, IMG submission 184808) | Pelagic marine microbial communities from North Sea - COGITO_mtgs_120426 (SPAdes) (version 2) | ecosystem: Environmental > Aquatic > Marine > Epipelagic ...
TAAACATAGCGAGTATAAATGATGGGCACCGCCGCTTCTCGCGCTGCACTCACTAGCCGTCTACAGGGTGCTATCGCTGGTTGCAATCTGGCCGCGGGTAATCCAATCGCGTTCACCGAGCCTTCGTCGGAACAAAAGCCGTTTTGCATATCAATGACGAGCAGGACGGTCTTTTTTTTGGTCAGTAGCATTCTTTTCCCACAAAAAAAAGCACCCGCATCGGGTGCGTTTATTATTAATTGACTAAACTCAAATCAGTTAGTTCTAGCTCGGAGGGTAACCAACCAGGTTTGCGGTTCTCCTGGATAAATTGAGACAAAACCAAAAGGTGCGAAAGCCAGTGTGGCTGTATTGTACTCTTCATCAGTACAGTTACGGCACGACACACTTACACTGAATCGGTCGTCTGCACTTTCCCAGCCAAGCGATGCACTCACTAATCCAATATCGCCCGACTTACCTAAGTCCGTATTCTGTGGATCGGTAAAGTGGTCTTCTGTGTATTGATAGTCCGCGTTCAAGCGTATTTGTGAACCTCCATTAAGAGGCCAGATATTGGTCAGTCCGACCTTGAAGGACGATTCGGGTAGCCGCTGCAGTTCGTCTCCCAGAGCAGCACCTACTGCGGGGTCAACATTTTTGTATTCGCCGTCAGAAATTGCTGCGAATCCAAAGATGTCCAAGGTTTCGCTGACTCTTATGGTGGCTTCTACCTCGAGACCTTGCACTTTGGCGTCATTGGTAAATACCGCGAAGTTACCAGTATCAGGATCTGTGGCGGAATTAAAAAGGTCTTGGTAGTCGTAGAAGAAATACTCTGAGTTGATCCTTGCCCTGCCGTCCATTAGCGATGCTTTAAAACCGATAGCGAGAGACTCAATAATTTCCGGATCGAATGGCAGCACTTGAGAGGGATCATTGGTTCTTGCTGCCCAACCGCCCGCTCGGTACCCCTCGGTAAATGTAATATAACCATCTAAATCGTCATTAAAGGCATACTTCAAGCCGATTTTGGGCGTGAAATCGTTAAATTCGAGTTCGGTTGGCGTTCCGAGCGCATTCAGCGTCGCAGAGTTCCATGTCGGTATGCCGCCATCAATTGAAAAGCCAACGGGCACCCCGACTGCCGCCTCAATATCTATTGATTTTTTATCCCGGGTGTAGCGTCCACCCAGCACCAATGAAAGACTGTCTGTCAGGTCATAGGTGCCATCGAAGTACGCTGCAATACTCTCAACGTCGACGCGGTATTCACGCCCCAGCAAACCCCCGGAAAAGAATCTATCGCCGATGAATGAGTAGCTATCCTCGTCAAAGTAAAAAACGCCAGCCGAATATTGGAGCCGGCCATCCGCAGCGGTTCCACTAAACTTAAACTCCTGACTGAATTGGTCGCTGTCATTGATGGTGTACAACTCAAAGATGGGGATTGGCGAGTCGCTTAGATCGAGATCCCATTTTTGAAAGGTCGTCCGATCGGCAGTTATTGATTGAAAGCTTAGCGTTTCAGATATATCCCAGTTAACAGTCAAAGAAAGACCATCCGTTTCTGACTCATTGAAGATGTCGGTTACACTCGATGACTGGAATAAATCATCAGGAATACCGGTGAGAACATTCAGCGCGTACACGCCGTTCTGATCACTGGAACTGTCATCGGCAGTCATCAAGACTTCCACGGTGTCGCTGGGCAGCCACCTGAGTCCTGCACGCCAACCTGAAAAATCGAGGTCATTGACTTTTTTATTGAGAATGCTGTTGTCGACATAGCCGTCGCCCGTTTGAGAGAGCGCATTGAACCGAAGGAATAAGCGATCTTCTTGGAGCACCACATTTGCCATGCCTTTCACGTTGACTCGATCGAATTCTCCGTAGCTCAACTCACCTGAAAAAGCATTTTCATCTTGGGGCTTCGTAGTGACAACTTTGATGGCCCCGGCGTTAGTGTTTCGACCATAGAGTGTGCCCTGAGGGCCTCTTAATACCTCTACTCGTTCCACATCGTACAGGCTGAAGTTGTTGACTCCTTGTCGCGCGATGTAGACATCGTCTAGATAAAACCCCATGGCTGTATCCACCGTGACAATTGACTCGGTAGTACCGACACCTCTGAGAAAAACAGTCGTGGCTGTACCCTGGCCGACGTTATTGGCGCCAATAAGGTTGGGGACATTATTGACGATATCCTTAACATTGAAGGATTGGCGTCTGTCAATTTCATTAGCATCAAATGCGCTTACAGCGAGAGGGACGTCTTGCAAGGACCCCTCTCGTCTCTCCGCAGTGACCAGTACCTCTTCTAAGGCTAGGGTTTCATTCTGAGAAAAGGCTGGTAGGGCGGTGGCTGTCGCCGCGATGATTCCAACGTATTGGATAAGTGGCTGATGGATCTTTTTTGTTTTAGGGGTTGGCATAGCTCATAGGTCCTTAGTAAAAACAAGAGAAAGCAAACGATACTTGCACAGAATACAGCTGCGCGCGATCTTTTTTTAGCTGGGGAGGCGAGTGCATTTGAGCCGCCTATTGAATGGCGGTCAGATATTTTCACCATTCGCCAGTCGTACCACTGGCTAGGGTAATGCATCTTGCGGGCATCGACAATGCGCCCAGTGTTACCTGCTCACGACCATCCGGGACCTGCTGTCCGGGCTCTCAGTATAGGTAGTTCAGCTACGCAATGGCGGCTCAAGGCATAGATGCAGATACGTCGGTGGAGAGATCAAATTCTCGCATGACCTCGGCTACGGTCTTTACCGATGTTATATTGCCCAAACCCTTGCCGGCCTGCCAAAACTTAACATCGTCGCTAAAAGCAGACTTGCTGTAGTTCTTGATGCCTCTACTCATCAGCCACATACGGGCATACTTCTTGAGTTTAGGCTGCGTCAACATATAGTTTATGATTGGCCCGGTCGTTAACCCCCCCTTCATAATGTCGTCAGTTTTAATGACTGAGGAGTTATTGCCCGCGATTTTATTTGTCCAGACAATATCGCTTTCTGTGGAGTCAACAATAGCTTGCTTATAACCGTCGGTGATTTTGCATTCTTTGGTGGCTAAAAACCGGGTGCCCATTTGCACGCCAGCGTAGCCCATGTCTAGCACCTGCTTGACGTCGTTGGCATTACCCATGCCACCCGCGCAGATCATTGGAATATCGATATCGTGCAATTCCTCCATAAACTGTTCGGCCGACTGCACCCCTGTTTGACCGCCACCGCGCCAGTTGATGCAGTTAATACCATCGACGCCGCAGTCTCGCATGGCCAAGGCGACTTTCTTGTTGGGCACGTCGTGATACACCGCTATGCCGTGTTCCTTCGCTACCTTGAGCACTGCATCTGGCTTTCCCAGTGAGGTTAAAAAGAATTTAACGCCTTCTTCTATGGACACCTGCATCCACTCTTGCATTTGCTCATGGTATTTCTGGTTAGCCCCTCCAAACAGCGTGAAGTTCACGCCAAAGGGCTTGTCGGTGAGTGTTTTTATTAACTGCAGGCCAGCCCGAAAATCATGTCCGTAGAGCGACGTAAGCGTCACCGGCTGAACGACCCCGAAGCCACCATGTTCTGAGACTGCAGCGATAAGTTCAGGATTTGACCCCGGGTACATTGGTCCGCAAATGATCGGAGTTTGTGCGCCGGAATCCATTAGAAATTGCTGGGTGGATGTATTCATTCTAGGCCCTCTTTTTATAGGTCAGGCGGGTGTCCACGTTGGCAGTGATGCGGTCATTGCAGGCCCCCTGTTTGGCGCCGGGCGACATTTCACTGCCCACCGTTACTCAATTTAATATGGCATTATATATGCCATAAAAAGCCCTGACAATGCCCCATCAGTCCAGCTGGCCAGGGAAAGTCAGCGTTGGCAAGGGGTCTTTGTCTGAGTTCGATGCGTGTCAGTTAGGGGGGGAACGACCTCAGGGCTGATCGCGCCACATGGCGATCAGCAGTGACAGGATCATAAAAAACATCACGCCGGAAAAAGGAAGCGCGCCAATGATCATGACCGAGCGCAATGCATCTAGCCCGCCAGTAACGAGCAGTGTGATGATCACCAAACCGAGTAATAGGCTCCAAAGGACAATATGTGGGGAGGCGTGATCCTGTTCTACCCCGCCAGATACGATCGTATTGACCACCAGGACCGCAGAATCGGCGGAGGTGATGAGGTAGGTCAGCAGCAAGACGACGCAGAGGCAGGCCATGGGAAATACCCATGGTGGTTGGAACAGAGCGTCGAGGGTGGCGAATAATTGCGCGGACAGATCTGCCTCGAGAATACTGCCCTGGGCGATTCCTGATAGCTCCAAGCTCAGCGCGGTACCGCCAATAATACAGAACCAGGCGAAACACATCAGTGACGGTAGGATGATAGCGCCGATGACATACTCCCGCAGGGTTCGCCCTCGGGAGACTCGGGCGAGGAATAAGCCGACAAAGGGCGTAAACGCAATCCACCATGCCCAGTAAAAAATAGTCCAGTTGGACTGCCATTGGCTGAGCGCCTGATTTTCTGCTGTGCTGGTGTCTGACCACACGGTGGTGGACATTGAAGGTAAGTCCGCAAGGTAGTCAACAATGCCCTGAACAAAGACCTCACCGGCAAACAGGGTGGCACCAAAAACCAAAAAAATCAGCAGCAGCAACCACGACAGGGCCATATTAACAGTAGATAGCCACTTGATGCCCCGGCCAAGCCCTGACAGGGCCGACATCATGGATGCCGCCACAATAATAGCCACCGCTACCGCAAGCGCCATTGTTGTGGGTTGGTCGTTGTTGAGAATCCAATCCCAGCCGGTAATGCGGAACGCGCCATAAGCCAGCTGGGTGACGCCATAGCCTATGGTAACTGCAATACCAATGAGCGTCGCCAGAATAGCCGCGGTATCCACAAGCGCGCCTACCGTGGTGCCGGCTCTGCCGCCCAGAAGGGCGCTGAACGGTGCGCGTATGGTCAGGGGCATGCCGCGTCGGTAGGAAAAGTACGCTAGCGAGAGACCCACTACTGCGTAGCAGGCCCAGGGAGTGAGCCCATAGTGCAGCAGCGTCCACTTAAAGGCGTAGCCGACGTTTTCCCGACTGAGTGCGTCGGCATGTCCTTTAATGACGTCTGGATTGTTGCCAAAGTGGTAGAGGGGCTCTGCCGTGGAATAGGTCAGCATGCCCACACCGATGCCAGCGCCAAACATCATAGAAAACCACGCGAAGCGACTGAATTCGGGCTCGGTTGTCGCTGTGCCTAGTCGCTGTGCCCCGGTTTTGGGTAACACTGCGAGCACAATACACAGAGCCATGAACAGCCCTGTAGCGCCGATATACCAGGCGCCGAAGTACTCAATAGTCGCCCCCTGAATCACGAGCAATAGGTCGGCCGCGTCGTCGGTTGTCGAGGCCCACAACACGAGCACAACAATAATCAGCTTCACCGAAACGGCGATACCCCGGTTGTAACCCCGGTAAAACCCAGTGGTCTCGACGTTGGTAACGGAACTGTGCGGCATGATAATGCTCCAGATTGGCCGGATTTACCGGGTTCAAGCGCTCAGTTTATCGGCCTGAAGAACAGGCTAATAAGGGGTTATTAGCTCACGCTGCGCCCACCCTCTAGTTGACAAACACGACCCGTGATTACCCCTCAACATTGACACTTTATTCCGCGTCTACTTTTCTCACCTTGAGCAAAAACATCGTTGCGGGTGGCGCGCCGCATCCGAATAAGCCGCTCAGTACCCGCTCAGAGTTTTGGTGGGGAGGCTGTCGACCACATGGTCGGGTACAAAGAAATCCCGAAAGAGGTCAGCGCCTGGTGCAACGGCATACTGGTCAAAATCTGTGACGCCTTCTTCGCGTAACACCGTTTCATCGATATAGAAGTTACCGGAGCATGTGCTGGCGTTCCGGCACAGTATGGCATAGGCCGCGTCTGCCATAATCGTGACCAGTCGGCAGCCCTTAACCATGTCGTCGTCACCCAGCACATTGCGAACCGCAGCGGTATCGATGGCCGTAAGCGGCCAGAGTGAATTGACGGCGATCTTATCCGGCGCGAGTTCCTTGCTCATTCCCAGCGTACACAGGCTCATCCCCATTTTCGCGATCGTGTAGGCGACGTGCGGCGCGAACCACTTGGCCTCCATATCTAGCGGTGGAGCGAGATTGAGAATGTGCGCGTTGTCACTTTGCTTCAAGAACGGAATACACGTTTTCGATACTAGGAACGTCCCGCGCGTATTGATCTCATTCATCAGATCGTAGCGCTTCATCTGAGTGTCCAGTGTGCCGGTGGGACTAATAGCACTGGCGTTGTTAATGCAAATATCGATGCCACCAAAGGTATCAACGGTTTTTTCCACCGCAGCCTGTACTTGATCCTCGAAGCGGATATCACACAGAATGGGTAATGCTTGGCCACCAGCCGCTTCAATCTCCTTGGCCGCGGTGTAAATGGTCCCCGGTAGTTTGGGGTGCGGCTCCGCCGTCTTTGCCGCGATAGCGACATTGGCACCATCTTGTGCTGCGCGCTTGGCAATAGCTAGCCCGATACCCCGGCTGGCGCCGCTGATGAAAAGTGTTTTGCCCTGTAAGCTCATTGCGGTCTCTCTCTGTCTAAAGTGAGTTAGTCGTCGTTGAAAAGTAGTGAATGGTATCGTGTACCACGCGTTCGTGCCATGCGCTGGGCATTGTTACCGTTGACTAAGCTTCAAGGGCGACGTCGATACGCTTTCCGGTCTTTTTTTACTTGAACGCTGATCCTTGCGTCGGTCGATCGATTCGGTGACCATATACCCCTATGACGTTAAAGATTATCGGAGCAGCACCTGGACGGACCGGAACGGTCTCTTTAATGACGGCGCTTGAGCACCTTGGTTTTGGGCCTTGTCACCATATGAAGGCCTGTATCCAAAACGCGCAGCAAACCCAATGGTTCTTAGATGCGGCCAATGGGTTGCCTGTAGATTGGCAAGACGTATTTGAGCACTATCAGGCAGCGGTCGACTGGCCAGCATCCGCTTATTACCAAACGCTACTACAGACCTTTCCCGACGCCCTCGTCATTTTCAGCGATCGGCCTGCAAACGCTTGGTATGAGAGTGTTTCGAACACGATCTTTCGAGTCGTTCCAAGTTTGCCCCTCTGGCTTAGGATGCTTGTCCCTCACATTGATCGATGGGGTAAAATGGTCGATCAGACCATCTGGCAAAATGAACTCTCGGGTCAATTTGAAGATCAGGCCTTTGCACTTCAGTTTTTTAACGACCGGTTAGCAGAAGTGCGGCAAGTCGTTCCGCCGCAGCAACTGCTCGTGCATGCAGCCACTGAGGGTTGGGCACCGCTGTGTAGATTTTTAAATGTTGAGATTCCCGATATCCCGTACCCGCGCACCAATGAAGCGGCGCGAATTCAAAAAGCGCTCAACGTTCTCAAGGCACTCAACTATTTGCCGCACACCGTTGCAGCCGCTATCACTCTGACAGTCATAGCGCTTTTGGCGGGTTGATTTTTCGACGCACAAGACGGATACAAGGCTAGGAGCGAAAATGGCTTTCAGCATCTCTGTGCGTTAGCTACCTTGAACCGGCAGATGGCCCTGCCGTTTGCTCAAATCACGCTTGCATTGGCTCACTTGCAAATGACGTTTGGTCGTTCTCGGGCTGTGGCCCCCAGAATTCCATGCCGAGTCGCTGTCCGTGCTTAGACGGTTGCCCAAGCGCACAGTGCCCAGGGTAAAGCAACAATTGTCAAAAAAATTCTGTGACGTGATTTCAAAATTATTTTCCATTGTTGCGATTGGGGTTAACCATTGCACTATCGTTTGAGTCAAATAATTGGGCAGGCCTTTGAGGTGGGTTGCATATGATTTTTAAGGCGATAAACGTTGCCGGCCAGCCCATTGGGCGGGCTGATCGAAGCCGGCCAGCGCTTTGCTGTTATTGGCATAGTCGCCAGATTTATCATGGAGCACCGAGGTGATGCTCCGGGCTTGCCAGTCGTGAAACAGACTGCGCATCATTTCCATCAGTGGGTGGCAGTGCGGGATAGTGTGCAGCGCCGTTATCAGAAATCAGCGCGATGATGACTGAGGTCGCCAGCCAAATCTGGTTGGATATCCCGAAGGGTGAAATGCCACACGCCATCTGTGCAAGTGAAACTGTCGTGGTAATGGCCGATAAAAATGGGTTGCAGGGGAAAGTTAGGAGGCACCGCCTGATTAACCGTGATGTAGCACTGAGCAGTGGCAGTCTTGCCGTCGGGTGCCACCTCTACTTGAATATTACTCATCACGTGTTTGGTGTTGGGCTTGCCTTCGTAAAGGATGATGTTTTTCAAGGTCTCCATAACAGCAGCCGAACCAGTGTCGCCACCGGTGGGGTCACCCTGCACTAGCCAGGTGCCTTGACTGAACAGATCGGCAAACCCTTGCAGGTCGCCGCGATCTATCCGGTAACAATACTCGTTCATCAGTTCTAGAATGCTGTCTTTGGCACTGTCCATGGGGTAACTCCTTGCCGGTGGCGTATGTGACGACTACTTGTCGGGGCGCGCGTTACAATCCGGATTTACCCGCCTCTCGTTGCATGGGCATGTATTCCGAGAAACGAGGACCGCCGGGCATGGCGCCGGTTGTAATCCCCGCGTCGACGGTCAACGTGTGGCCCGTGGTGTAGCCGGACTCGTCGCTGGCCAGCCACAAGGCGGCATTGGCAACATCTGTTGCCAGTCCCGGCCGGTTAACCAGTGGAGATTCATCGGCCAACATTTTCATCGTTTCATCTATCGCTTTGTGATCATGCAGATAGGCATCGGCAACCATTGAGGTAGCGACGCTATAGGGTGCAATGGCGTTCACTCTAACCCCATAGCCACACACCTCGGTGGCGACATTTTTAGTCAGCCCTACAACTGCATGCTTGGCGGCTGCATAAGCATGGGGAGCCAGGCCACCAGTGAGGCCGGCGACGCTGGACATACTGATAATAGAGCCGGATTCCTGTGGTTTCATTACTCGTGAAGCGTGCTTCATGCCGAAAAAGACGCCATTGAGCAGCACCGCAAGCGTGGCTGTCCACTCGGCTTCTATGGCGGTATCTATGGGCCCGAGTGCGCCAACAATACCGGCATTGTTGAACATGATATCCAGTTGGCCGAACTCACTGACGGCAAGGTCGACCAGTGCCGCAACATCGTCTTCCACAGTCACATTGCACTGACTAAACACTGCCTTATCACCCAGCTCAGCACTGAGGGCTTCGCCTACGTCTGCCTGTATATCGCCTAAAACGACACGGCAGCCTTCCTCAATAAATCGTCGTGCGCTGGCCTCACCGATACCACTGGCTGCGCCGGTAATAACAGCGACTTTTCCTTCGAGACGACTAGACATATTGCTCTCCTGATCAGTTGTTTGTTGAGTATAGCTTTTATTTTGAATTCATTGGCTGAGCCAGAGCCAGCCGACTCCTTCTCGGCACCGACAAGTCAGACTGTCTGCGCCACGCTTGTTCGCAAACGCCTCTGGCATGTCCTGCGGGCAAGCAGTGTATGTCTGACTTATAGCCAGCAAAAAAAACGCACGCCCTATCTTAGATGGGGCGTGCGTTGTTTGCTAACGACGAAACCGCCGCGTGTTGGCGATCAATTGGCGCCGAACTGGTAAGTCACCTCCGCGCCCCAGGTACGAGGTGCCCGTGCCGACGCATAGGCCCACAAGCCAGAGACATTCAAGCCGTGCGCCCAGCCGTCTTCGCCAGTGAGATTGCGGCCGAAAACGCTGAAGGTCAGACCGTTGACGGCGTAATTAATTGACGCATCGATGATGTGTTGATCGTCATTCGCCAACTCTTCCCGGTTAGTCTGCTCAATGAAGTGCTCACCCAGGAATCGGTAAGATCCTCGCAACCAGGCGTCACCGTTACCCATTGGCCATTCGTAGGTGGCATTCACTGAGCCCGTAAAATCGGGTGCACGGCGGAAGTCCAACCCACTGTTGTCGACAATACCACCAGGGCCACTGTCGAAAGTGAATTCATCGTACTCCGAGTCGAGATAACCCAAGTTTGCACTGATACTCAGACTTTCAGTGAGGATGGCCTGCAGCTCGAGCTCCACACCCTGCATGGTCGCATCAGCCGCGTTGAAGACGGAGATCCGCTGCCCTGTCGCGCCCTCAGAGGGCAGGCCTATCTCTTCCTGCTTATCCTCATAGTCCATGTAGAAAATGGCGCCATTCAGACGTACCCGCTGGTCCATCCACTCAGTTTTAAAGCCGAGTTCGAAATTATCGACTGTTTCTGGGTTATAAGGTTCGGTAGCAGAGAGCAATTCGTCGACTCGCCCGTTGAAGCCGCCGCTGCGATAGCCCTTGGCATAGGTGGCGTAGAGCATGGCGTCGTCATTTATCCGGTAACGTAGGCCAACCTTAGGCGTAAACTCCTCCCACTCTTCACTGGGATCGTCACCTTCGGTGGACAAGTTGCCTCTTTGCTCCGATAGTTTTTCATCTTCGGTATAGCGACCGCCCAGGGTGATGGTCCAGGCGTCGTTAAGTGCATAGTCCGCCTCAAAAAATATCGCCTGGGACTCTGTTTCTTGGTGGGTGTTCTGCGGGATGTCCAACACGACACCTGGGACAACGAAAGTAATCCAACTCCGCAGGCGAATATCGTATTCGGACTCCCAGAAGTAAGCACCAGCCACTAACTTGAACGGACCGCCGTCGTCATAGGTAAACCTGAGTTCATGACTTGTCTGCTCGTACTCGGCTGGGCGATCTGTGCCAAACAGCATAGGAGCATCTGCAGTAAAGTTAGTAACCACCGTCTCCCGTGTTTCATAAGCACCGTAGATGTAGTTCATGGTCAGACTGTCGCTGATATCCCATCGGGCTTCAAGAATATGCGTGTCGGCATCGAAGGTGGCGTCATCATTATTCGGTATCAAATCGGCAGTTAACGAGGTCACTATTCCAAGTGGAGCGGGATTTAACGACGCCGTCGTGGGTTCAAATTTAAGCACGTTGGTGTTGTAACGATCTCCCGAGCTCGGCGTAGTCACGGATTCAGCGCATAGTCCAAAGGCCCCACAAAACAGCGTATCGGGTTGTGCCATATTTACCAGCGGCGGCGTATCCTGATTGGTTTGTTCCTCTTGGTAGGTGTATTCAAATTCTAAGGTCTCAGTGGGATTCCACAGCAGGTTAATGCCCAAGGACTGGTAGTCGATCATGCCGTCGTCCTCGCCAGTGCTAATGTTGTCGAAATAACCTTCCTGCTGATCATTTTTCGCGGCGCTAAGTTTTACCGCTAAATCGTCGGTAATGCCGACATTGACCACCGCGTCGAGCCAGTAGGTGTCGTAGTTGCCGACGCCGGCGCGAACTTTACCGCCCAGCTCGCCGGTGGGTCTTGTTCTGTCAATATTAATCGTTCCACCAATCGTGTTGCGGCCAAACAGCGTTCCCTGAGGGCCACGCAGAACCTCCAGTGAAGCAAGGTCAATACTCCGCATAATTGCCCCGCTGTTGGCGCCTATAAAGAGCCCGTCAATGGTGACGCCGACGGCAGGTTCGAAGTTTTTCTCAACATCTGCTACGCCGATACCACGAATGTACATGGCCGCGTTACCACCGGGGCCTTGTGAGGTGTCGTCGATAATCAGGTTGGGTGAAATGAAAGCGAGATCTCTAATATCTCTGGCGAAGGTGCGATCGATTTCAGTTCCAGTCAACGCACTAACCGATAGTCCGACATCCTGCAGGTCTTCCTTGCGTTTACGCGCTGTGACAACGATTTCTTCTAGAGCGAGTTCCTGCGCGGTAGCAATCGGCGAAACCGTAACGCCGAGAGGGGCGGTGGCTACAGCCAGTGCGGTGATTAACAATTTCTTTTTCATAAGTAGTCTCCGGGTCTTTAGTGGCTTATATTGCTGGGGGTTATCTTTATTCTTGCGTTCAACACTTGTTATGCGTTCTCTGGCGCCGATAAAACGGTACCTGGAACGGGGTTGAAATAATGAATCTTTACGTTGCGCTGCAGTATCTTCCAGACGTCCCCGCGGCGTTGTAGCTGATCGTAATAGGTGGCGCCTACAATAGTGCAGGTAGCTTCGCCTGCCAACGTGCCCATACAGTCCACATCGCAGACGGCGTTTGCATTGTCTTCGTCGTCAAAGTGAATGTGCAAGTTAGTGGTCAGGTGATGGGATTCTCCCCATGCGGGCCACAGCGCTTCATATATTGCTTCGTGAATCCCGGCATGACCCTCAAATTTACCGAAAGGCGGGCCGATATCCCACACGCAGTCTTCCCACCAGATGGCAAGAAAACGCGGGTAATCGCGTTTGTCGAAGCCATGGCAGTAGTCGGATACAAGATCGCGAATGGCTGACCGACTTTCGAGCTCTGTTACCCTTGCTACTAGCGCGTTTATCGTTGCTGCGTCTGTGGACATCCTAGCCTCTGCTAGATCTTGGCGTTATTAGTACTTATTTACGCCGCCAGTGGGTGCACGGTATCGTTAACTCAACTTGTTTGTTGCGAGCAAGCTTATAGAAATCACCTTCCAAGTCAACAGTATTAGTGGGTCTACTATCGCCACGTTAACGGCCCTGCCGGAATGGGCATCGGGCGCCGCTGCCTTCACCGCGTGGCTGCGCTTATGCGGGAATACAGGCGTAGCGCCCAAATAGGCTCATAGCGTGGGCAGTTGAAGGTAGAAAAGCTCGGCTGCCTTGCTGAGCCTTGTCTAGTGCGTTGCTGACC
>Ga0209406_1002342_pt1 | contig 12758 bp, 6 predicted proteins | sample COGITO_mtgs_1204_FD_184808 | JGI IMG/M metagenome (GOLD analysis project Ga0209406, IMG submission 184808) | Pelagic marine microbial communities from North Sea - COGITO_mtgs_120426 (SPAdes) (version 2) | ecosystem: Environmental > Aquatic > Marine > Epipelagic ...
GGTGGCCTTGGAGCCGACGACCTTGTCGAGGCGGCTGTAGGGGCGGCCGCTGTGGGTGTCGAATTGCAGCATGATGCTTTTGCCGCTGGCGGTGCCGATCAAGGTGGTGTTCACGTCGCCGCACTTGACGCGCTGGGACATCTCCTGCAGGTCGGCTTCGTCAGCGTTGGCCAAGGCTTCGCTCAGTGAGGCCTCTTTGGAACTCATGCTCACCAGGTGGCTCAGGGTGTCGCCGCGCAGGATGTCGAAGTACATCGAAACTGGGCCCAGGCCGTGGGTGGTGTACAGGTTGCCGTTGCGGTGCAGGTGGTGCTTCAGGCGCCAGCGGTCCTCGTAGTAGGTGGGGTCGAGCATCATCACGCGCAGGTCGTGCAGATAGGCGCACTCGGCGTGGGTCAATGTGCCGAAGACGCCTTCCTTGATCATCTGCATGATCCAGAGCTCCTCGCCGTTGTAGCAGCAGTTCTCCAGCATGATGCAGTGGCGCTGGGTCTCCTCGGCGACTTGTACGAGGTCAATGGCTTCTTGGTAGGTCGTGGCGATGGGGACCTCGCTGGCGGCGTGCAGGCCTTGCCGCATGGCGTGGCAAGCCATGGGCGTGTGCCATTCCCATGGCGTGCAGATGAGGGCCAGGTCAGCGTGGTCGGTGTGGCAGGCGGCCTTCCACGCGTCGTCGCCGCCGGTGAAGACCTGGGGCGCGGTCTTTTGAAACTCGCCGATGCGGGCCTGGGCCTGCTCGATTTTCTTGGGGTTGATGTCGCTGATGGCGGTGATCTCGGCGTGGCCTTCGCCGATGAGCCATTCGAGCATGTCGATGAGGCTCGATCCGCGGTTGCCGAGGCCGATGAGGGCCACGCGCACCTTGGGCAGGGCTTCGGTTTGGAGGTCAAAGACGGAGCCTTGCAGCCCGGATTGGGCCACGCGTTCTTGGAGGAAGGCGTTGAAGTCTTCGTTGGGGGTTTGTCCCTTGAGTCCACGGGAGGCCATCAGTCCGCCCAAACCGAGGAGTCCACCCCGGAGGAATTTCCGTCTCTGCATGGCCTCAAAATAGGGCGGTGCGGGTTATCTCGGTGGTGCGGTGACCGTTGGGTGTTCAAATGCCCATGTCGCTTCGCGCCGCAACGCATTGGCATCGCGGTTGGGGGCCAGGAGGGCGAGCGCTTTGGCCGAGCCCGCCTCGGCGTCGAGGTGCACCAACACGATGGGCAGCGCTGCCTCGGCGGCCACGCGGAACAGCCCAGACTTAAACGGTTGGATGCGGCCGTCCTTGGACCGGGTGCCCTCCGGGAACCCGGCGATGAGGGTGCCCTGTTGCTCGGCGGCTTGGCGTCCCCATTGTTGCATGGCGGCTTGGGCCCTGCGGGGCTGGCGGCGGTCGATGAAACAGGTGCCGATGGCGGTCAAGAAGGCGCCAAGGAAGGGCCACCGGCGGATGGAGGCCTTGGCGGTGAAGCGCGGCACAGGGCCGCAGGCCGACATCAGCAAGGGGATGTCGAGCATGGATTGGTGGTTGGCGATGACCATGGCGCCGCCTCGTTGGAGCTGCTGCAGGGCGTTGGGGTCGCCGGTGAGGGTCCAGGATCCCGTGATTTTTTGCAAGCCCGGAATCCACTTGCCGTGGACGGCCTGCTGCACGGTGGTCTCGTTTTTCCCGGCGTTGTGCCAAAGTGCCCAGCTGGCGCAGCGCAAGGTGAGTACGAGGGCCCGCAGCGCCCTGAATTTGCCTGCTCCGCCGCCGAAGCGATTCATCAGGCCTTCAATAGGTCGAGCGCGGCGGCGTCCAGGGCTGCGGAGGTTGGCTTGGCTGCCGCCTCAAACAAGGACAGGTCCAGGCCGCCGATGGCGTGACGGATGATGCGCAGGGTGGGGTAGCCGATGGCGGCGGTCATCCGGCGTACCTGGCGGTTTTTGCCTTCGTCCAGCTGCACCTCGATCCACGTGGTGGGGATGTTGGCGCGGAAGCGGATGGGCGGGGTGCGCTCCCATGGCGGCACGTGGTCCGGTGGCAGGAGGCGGGCCCGGGCAGGGCGCGTGACAAAGACCTTGCCTTTGGCCTTGAGTTCCATGGGGCGCTCAAAAGCGCGGAGGTCCTCTTCATTGGGTGCGCCCTCCACCTGCACGTGGTAGGTTTTCCAGAGTTTGCGCCCTCCGGCGCCTTCGAGGACAAAACGCTTGAGCCGGTTGTCGTCGGTCAGCAGCAGCAAGCCCTCGGAGTCGCGGTCCAGCCGCCCTATGGGGTAGACTTCTCGCGGGAAATCGCCGAGTTCCCCGAGTGCGGGGTGGCCCGATTCGGGCGTGAATTGGCAGAGCATGCCAAACGGTTTGATGACCGCAAAAGTGGGCATGGCGCGGTTATTCGATCCAATCGGCGACAAACACGTTGGTCGAGCGGGTGCGGCCGTTGTAGCGGTTGGAGCTGAAGGCGATGCGCTTGCCGTCGGGCGAGAACATCGGGAAGCTGTCAAACGCCTCGTCAAAGGAGATCTGCACGGGCTCAGCGCCGTTGATGTCGGTCATGAAGATGTTGAACGGGAAGGCACCGGTTTTGTGGTTGGAGCTAAAGAGGATGTGCTTTCCATCAGGGTGGAAATAGGGGGCCCAGTTGGCACCACCGAGGTTGGTGATTTGGCGCATTTCGCTGCCGTCGACCTTGCTCACATACAGCTCCATCTCCGTGGGCTGCACCAGTCCACGGGCGAGCAGGGCGAGGTAGCTGTCTACGTCCTCGCCCAAGGCGGGCCGGCTGGCGCGCCAAACGAGGTATTCTCCGTCTGGGCTGAAGAAGGCGCCCCCGTCGTAGCCGAGTTTGCTGGTGATGCGCTGGATGTTGCTGCCGTCGATGTCGCAGGTGTAGAGGTCCAGGTCCCCATCGCGGGTGCTTGTAAAGACGATTTTGTCGCCCTTGGGGCTGATGGTCGCTTCCGCATCATAACCATCGCCGCCGATCAACAAGGTGGGTTCACCTCCTCCTACAGGTACGGTGTAGATGTCATACCCGGCGTAGATGGGCCAGACGTATTCGTTGTTGGGCCCCCGACGCGGGGTTTCTGGACAGGCCGTGTCGGCCGCGTGGGTAGAGGCATACAACACCTCCTGGTCGCCCGGCATGAAGTAGGCACAGGTGGTTCGTCCCAAGCCGGTGCTCACCGGTGCGGGAGGCGTTTCCGAGGGCGTGCCATCGGAGAGGTCCATCACGTAGATCTGGTCGCATTCGACACCCCAGCCGGGATTGGTGGCCTGAAAGACGAGGCTCCGCCCGTCAAATGACCAGTAGGCCTCGGCGTTGTCGCCGCCGTAGGTAAGCTGGCGGACATTGTCAAAGTGGACTTCCTGTTCGTAGGCGCGGTCCAGGCTGTCGGGCAGGTCGGGCAGCGAGAGCGGCTCGGCGGGAGCAGGGGCTTCCGCAGGGGCTTCTGCAGCTGCATCTGCAGCGGGGGAAGGGCCGCCTTGGCCGCATGAAGTGATCAGAAAAAGGGCGCAGGCCAGAAAGGTGGCGAGCGCTACGGGGAGGGAGGAAATGAACCGCATGGATGAAAAAGCGTCGCGAATGTAGAACTTCGCGCATCCACGAACGGTTCACCCCCATGATGAAATCCACGGTTCCTTCTCTTTTGTTCTCTTCTTCGCGCCGGCTCTTGGCGCTTGGCTTCGCTTCACTTTTGCTTGCCTCCTGCGGCAGCGAAGGCCAAAAAGGCTTGGAAATTGCCGTGACCGACATGGGGTCTGAGGCCAGCATGCAGGCCATGCGCAGCGATGTGGAGGTGTTGACTGCTGATCGGTTTGAGGGCAGGGAGACGGGAAAGCCCGGTGCTTATGCGGCCGGACAGTGGCTGTCGCGAAGGATGGTTTCCCTCGGCCTGTCTGCCGCCGGAGACTCCGGCTTTTTTCAAACTTTTCGTTACAAGCCCCATCCGCCCATGCAGGTGCATGGACACGGGGACACCTCTGCCACCATGGGCATGGCGGTCGTTCAGGAGATTGTAGGACGCAACGTGATCGGCGCCACAGCGTCAACCGCAGATACCAATCAGCGCTGGGGTGTCATCGGGTGTCACCATGACCACTTGGGTTGGGGCGATGAAAACAGCCTCTGGCGCGGCGTGGCTGATGGCGACTCCGCCATGCACCCCGGGGCCGACGACAATGCAAGTGGCGTGGCCGTCTTGTTGGAGTTGGCATCCCGTCACGCGGCCATGCCGCTGGTGGAGCACCCCTTGCTCATGGCCAGTTTTAGTGGAGAGGAAAAGGGCCTGTGGGGCTCCAACCATTTCACAGATGTGCCCACAGTGGGGATGGCGCACATTGACTGGATGATCAATTTCGACATGGTCGGGAGGTTAAGGGGAGATACGCTGGCCGTATATGGCAACGGCACGTCGCCGGTGTGGAACGGGGTGCTGGAGTCATGCAATGAAGCGGAAGGGGCCGGATTTGAATTGGTCTTGAGCGAGAGTGGAGTGGGGCCGTCCGATCACACCTCTTTCTACTTGGAGGACATTCCCGTGCTGCACTTTTTTACGGGCCAGCACGAGGATTACCACAAACCCACCGATACCGCAGATAAATTGAATTACGCAGGTATGGTCCGCGTCGCTGATTATGCGGCTTGTATCGTGCGAGCATTGGGCGCGTTGGATTCTATACCCTTTACAAAAACTAAAGACAGCTCCAGCGACGATGCCCCTCGGTTCAAGGTTACGCTGGGTGTGGTGCCGGATTATCTCTTTTCGGGTGTTGGAATGCGGATTGACGGTGTCAGTGAGGGCAGGCCTGCGCAAGTGGCGGGCATGCAAAAAGGAGATGTTGTTGTGCGCATTGGCGACCATGAGGTGGCCGACATGATGGGATACATGGAAGGGCTCTCCATGTATGAAGAAGGCCAGACTACGCCTGTCGAGGTCTTGCGCAAGGGAGAGGCGATGGTGATGGAGGTGACCTGGGACTGAGCGGCCTATCTTTGGCCTTCAAGGTGTTCCACCGCACCGGTGCCCGTCACCGGTGAGGAAAGTCCGGACAGCATAGGGTACCGAACTCTCTGAAAGGGGAGGCGTCCTTCGGGATGACAGACAGTGCTTCAGAGATTTAAACCGCCGATGGCCTTCGGGCACAGGCAAGGGTGAGAAGGTGGGGTAAGAGCCCACCAGCGTGTTGGGTGACCGCACGGCTCAGGCAAACCTTTCGGGCTGCAAGACCATGTATACCAGTGCTTGAGGACGACCCGTCCGATGCTGGAGGGTAGGTTGCGTAGATCAATGGTGGAAGTCCATTTGGACAACAGAATCTGGCTTACGGCCTTGACGTCCCCGGGGCTTGTCCCCGGGGATTTGTTTTCTGTTGGGGTGGGTGTTCCATTTTTATGTTGTTTCTTTCCTGCTCCTTACAAATACGAAACGCGCGTATTACTTTATCAAAACGTTGAATAACAATGGCAAGGAAAACCAGTGTCCAGTTTAAGGACAGTGAGTTGCAGATTATCCGCAGCTTTTATGAGCAAGAGAAATTTCAGTTGCTCTCCCGATTACAACATGTAGAACAGGTCCTTTCCCGCATGGATGGAGGGACAAAGGCCATCACCGATGGTATTACCAAGCCTGCGATGGCCGTCCCAGTGGTTCCAGCTCAGCCTGTGCGCCGTAAGCCAGGCAGACCCCGCAAGACGGAGGTTGTCGTGGAAAGCAAAACCAAAAAAGCAGGTCGTCCCAAAAAACGCGGTCCCAAGAGCGTCTGGGGCAATTTCATTTTGCGCCGGTTGCGTCAATGTGACCGTCCGCTGAGCTACACGGAACTTGTTGAGCATGCGATGGTCATGAACAACTTGCCGGAGTCCAAGATGAAAAACACGAAGGCCAGTGTCTTGAATGCAGCCTTCCGTCTCCGCACCCACCTCAATAAGATCGATACCGTTGGTCTCCCCGGCAAGAAGGAGCGCTTTTTGGTATTGAAAAGTTGGATGGATGCAGCAGGGGGGCTCAAAGCGCCTTACAACAAGATGCTGTCTTCTTTGGCGGCGACTCCTGTTGATGACCGTGGAAGAAAGCCTCGCCGGCCATCGGTATCCGACAGCGCTCCAAAGAAAGTAGTGGCGAAGCCTGTAGCGAAGAAGGCGGCTGCGAAGCCTATAGCCAAGAAGGCGGCTGCGAAGCCTGCTGCCAAGAAGGCGGCTGCGAAGCCTGCTGCCAAGAAGGCGGCTGCAAAGCCTGCTGCCAAGAAGGCGGCTGCAAAGCCTGTAGCCAAGAAGGCGGCTGCGAAGCCTGCTGCCAAGAAGGCGGCTGCAAAGCCTGCTGCCAAGAAGGTGGCTGCGAAGCCTGCTGCCAAGAAGGCGGCTGCGAAGCCTGCTGTCAAAAAGCCCGTTTTGGAGATGGCAGAGGCTATGGCCTGACCAACGCATTCATGAATAAAGAAAAAGGGGCGCCATGGGCGCCCCTTTTTTTATCGGCCTTCTTCGGGTTCAGCTTTGGTGGAAAGGGTAGCTGTAGTCCGTAGGTGGGACGAGCGTTTCCTTGATGGTGCGTGGGCTGACCCAGCGGAGCAGGTTCAAATAGGAGCCTGCTTTGTCATTCGTACCTGAACCCCTGGCGCCGCCGAAGGGCTGTTGGCCGACCACAGCACCGGTGGGTTTGTCGTTGATGTAGAAGTTGCCTGCGGCATTTTCTAGGGCGCGCATGGCATCGTCGATGGCGTAGCGCTCGCGGGCAAAGACGGCACCTGTCAGGGCATATTCACTTGTCGAATCCACCAGTTGCAGGGCACCTTCAAAGTCATCAGCAGGGTAGATGTAAATGGTGACTACGGGGCCGAAAATTTCCTCCTCCATTGATTTGAAGTGAGGATCGGAAGCGACGATGACCGTAGGGTGCACGAAATAGCCCACGCTGTCGTCGCAGTGTCCACCACAGAGGATTTCCCCGTCGGCATGGCCTTTGGCGTATTCGATGTAGCCCTTGATTTTGTCGAAGGACTTGCGGCTGATGACTGCGCCGACAAAATTCTCGGGGTTGCCGGGTGAGCCTACCTTCAATGAGGCCACCTGGGTTTTGAGCTTCTCTTGGATTGCGGGCCACAGGTTGTCCGGGATGTAGACCCGGCTGGCGGCACTGCATTTTTGGCCTTGGAACTCAAAGGAGCCGCGGACAATGCCGGTGACCACCTCGTCCACTTCGGCTGAGCGGTGTGCGATGATGAAATCCTTGCCGCCGGTTTCTCCCACGATCCTCGGATACGTGCGGTACTTGGCGATGTTCTGTCCGATGGTGGACCACAGGTGGCGGAAGACCCCGGTGCTTCCAGTGAAGTGCAGTCCAGCAAAGTCGGGGTGGCCAAACACCACATCGCCGGCTACAGGGCCGTCTACCGTGACCAGGTTGATGACCCCTTCCGGCAGGCCGGCAGCGTGCAACAACTCCATGATGACATGGGCCGAGTAGATCTGTTCGTCGGATGGCTTCCACACGACGACATTGCCCATGAGGGCTGCCGAAATGGGCAGGTTGCCTGCAATGGCAGTAAAGTTGAATGGGGTGATGGCAAAAACAAAGCCTTCAAGCGCGCGGTATTCGAGGCGGTTCCAGATGCCAGGCGCGCTCTCTGGTTGCTGTGCGTAGATCTCTTGCGTGAATTGTGCGTTGAAGCGGAGGAAGTCAATGAACTCGCATGACGCATCGATTTCTGCCTGGTTCAGGTTTTTGCCTTGCGCGAGCATGGTGGCGGCATTGATCCGGGTCCGCCAAGGACCCGCCAACATCTCTGCGGCTTTGAGGAAAATGCTGGCGCGCTGCTCCCAGTCGAGGGCGGCCCAACTCGACCGCGCTTCGAGGGCGGCGTCAATGGCGGCCGTCACGTGCTCCTTTGAGCCAAAGTGGGCGTGACCGATGACGCGCTGGTGGTCGTGGGGCGGTGTCAACGGACGCACATCGTCCGTAAACACTTGCTTTCCTCCGATGACCATGGGCACGCGCACCGGATCTTGGTTGAGCATGCGCTCGTATTCTGCCAATTGCGCCTCGCGCTCTGGGCTTCCTGGCCCGTAACTCAGTACGGGTTCGTTTTCTGGATAGGGTACTTGAAAAAAGGCGTTGGGCATGTTGTGCGAATCTGCGCGCAAAGGTAGCAGGTGAGCGCAGTGACAAAAGGTCAGGTCTTTCCTGTTGAAAAACCGCGGCAATCCTACGCGACGGAGCCGTTTCAGTGGTCAATTTGCCATATGCATCCAATCGATGTCGTGTGGGATTGGACGGCGTCGGTGAAATGGCGCTTGTGCGGGGTGTTGCTCTTTTCTTTTTCTGTGGCAGGGAATGTCAACGGTCAAGGTGGCTTGGCCCAGGAAGAAGTGAGGGCCCGCGCGGAAGCGTCATACCAAGCCGGAGCGTTCCTTGAGGCTATGGCCGATTTTGAGCGGTTGGTGAGTTTGTTTCCCGAGGAGGCTTGCTTGCATGGCCGGTTGGCGGGCTGCGCTTTGAGTGAACCGGGAAGGTTGGCGTTGGTCCGGCGTCATTTGCGCATTGCCTTGCGCAAGGGATGCGATGATCTGGATTTGGGGTACCACCAAGCGCGGTTGGCGCAGTTGGAATATGATTTTGACCGGGCCGGTGACCTCTATGCGGCCTACCTCGCCAAGGGCGGAAAGAAAGCGCGGTTCAAAGCCGAGGCCGAAGAGGCAGCCCAAGCCTGCCGCGCAGTGGAATGGGATCCATCCGAAGCCGTGGCGTTGGAGGTGTATGAGCGGATCCCCGCCGATCCGGAAGCCTCCTTTCGTTATTACAATCCCGACGTCGAAGGGCTGAGGCTTGTGGCGACGCCGCCCTCACTGCGCTCCAAGGCCGATGAAAAATCTACGCCGGGCAGGTTGGCTGTGCACGATGGAGACACCGTTTTGGTGTTCGCTTCCTTGGGCAAGAAGGGCAGCCGGGGCAGCGACCTCTATCGGGTGTCCATCCGCATGGGGGAGTACACCGATCCGGTGCCCTTGGGCGCTGCGGTCAATTCTGAATACGATGAGAAGGACGCCTACCTGTCCAAGGAAGGCACCTTGTACTTCTCTTCCAATCGGCCTGGCGGGCTGGGTGGGTTTGATATCTATGCGGTCAACTGCGGGCTTGATGGTTTCCCCACAGCGCAGCCGCACCGCCTGCCTTACCCCATCAATTCGGTCAATGACGATGTCTTTTTTATCCCAGAAGCCGATGGAGGTGCATGGATGGCATCCAACAGGGCTGCCGTGGCGGGCAAGGTGCACGCTTACCGAATAGGTTTGGGAGCGGGCAGCATGGCCACGGGTTCTGTGGCTTGGTCTGCGGACGAAGTGGCGAGCGAAGGACTGACCCTGCGGGTTTTTTCTAACGGAGAAGAAATGGCCGCTGAATCCCTCGATGGCGATGCCCCGTCCCATGTGGCTTTTGCCGGCGAAGCGGCCGTGCGCATCGTATTGGAGGATGCCGATGGCCGTGTGATCTCCGAGTCCTTTGGCAATGGGGAGGGGGCGTGGGAATTGAAACGCGGAAGTGATGGTTGGGTCTTGGAGGGAAAAACCGATGTCGCCGCCGATTGGGCCCTGCTTTCTGATGTACAGGTCGGTCCTGCGCCCGTTTCGTCCTCCCTTGCAGATGGCGCCGCTGGGGAGTCTGCTTCGTCAAGTGAGTCCTCAGGTGTCTCAGAAACAGCGGGTTGGACCTCTTGGTTGAACGCAAGGTTTGAGGGTGAACCGGCAGATGCTTCCGGAGAAGACGTGGTATCGGAGGCGGTTTCAGATGTATCAGATGTCGGGGAGACTGTCGATCGCGAGGATGCAGCGGCCGGTTCGGCGCTGCAGGGTGCGGAGGATACGCTCGGCGCAGGGGACCCAGAGGCAGAGGATGTGGACCCATCCGTTGAGGCTGCAGCAGCGGCCCTGTGGCTGCGCGGGGATGCCGAGGAAATTGCCGAGCGTGTGCCGGACGACCCGGAGGTGGTGGAGCGCTTGCTCGAAGAGCGCCCTGAGGTGCTGGTTGAAGTGTGGGAAACCCGCGCCGAGCGCGTGCTTTTTTTGGAACGGGATTTCTTGGATGATCCCGACGTCACCAAGGCGGGTGCGTTGTTTGATTTGATCGACGAGATGGAATCGTGGACGCCAAATGGCGAAATGATGGATGCCCGGTTGCGCGATGGCATCGCTACGAATGATATCCGCGACATGCTGGATGAATGGACGCGCGCCGTTCAATCCGCGACCAAGGCATCGTTGGCCAAGGTGGCCGGTGAAGCGGCGTTGGCATACCGCAGGGATCGGCTGGCTGTCCGTGAATTGTGGGGCGTCTCAGGGGCTGACCTGACAGGCCTTAAGCGGCGTTGGTCTGAATGGCGCGATGCAGACCGGGGCATTCCCGGTGCAAATCCGGATGCGGCAGAAATGCCGCGCTTGGAAGGCGATGCGCTGATGGCGGACTGGAATCAAGTGCTGTCATCGGCTCCTGCTGTGTGGAGCAGAAGGGACCGCTCGGGTTGGCGCGGGGCCTGGCTCACCCGTGAAGCGGATTTACTCGCCCGCAGCCAAGACATCTGGGTCGAGCAAAGGCCGGAAGGAGACGACGCAGACTTGGCGGTGTCCGAAGCAGCGGATGCCGCTGGGGAGGGTGCCCCTGAAATGGACTTGGCCGATGTGGATGCTGAGCGCCCCGAGGTCGGCGTCGATGAAGGCGTGGACGTGGCCGCTGCGCAAGACGAGCAAGAGGATGCCCGCGATTCAGCGATGGCTGATCCTGAAGGTGCTGCAGACGGCGTTCAAGATTTGCTGTTGACCCCTGGCGCAGGCGAGGCCGATGTGACCATGGTCATGGCCTTGTTTCCGGAGCAGATTGAATCGTCAGATGAAGGGGGAGAGCGCCCTGCAACCACAGACGATTGGAAAGAGGAATGGGGTGCGGCCGTGGGCCAATCCAAAGAGGTTGACCGCGCCTGGGAGCGATTGGCGAAGGTGCTGGATGGCCAGGGCCTTGCTCCGGTTGAGAATGGAGCGGAATGGATGGCCTTGGACCAACGCGTGAGGTCTGCATATTCCGCCGTAGCAGAGGCCGTGTTGGAGGAATTGGACCAATTGCAGGGGGAGTGGAGGCTCGAACGTGAGCCGCTTGTGAGCGGATGGCAGGCGCTGGACCTGGCGAATCCGCCCATGGAATTTGAGGAAGACATTGCAGCGCTCGCATTGGAAATGGATCAAATCCGCCTTTTGGAGCAAGGCGTGGCGGATGAGCAGTCCAAACAGGAGGGAGCGACAGGAGCAGCCCGTTATGATGCGCTGTTGGCCAGGAGGTCGGCCATGGAAAGGGCAGAGGGGGCTTGGCGGGCTTGGGCCGAGAGGTGGGAGGCGATCCAATTTGATGTGGAAGCTGCTGTGGCGCTGGCAGCCGAGGAAAGTACCGAGGAGCCAGACTTGGACACCGAGGATGCGGATTTGGCTGTTGAGCCTGCACCCGAAGCAAATATTGAAGAGGAGGTGCCTGTGGAAGGGGCGCTGGAAGAAGGGGCCGCCGGTGACGTTTCTGCATCCGAGCCGGTTGTGCCGTCGGCTCCAGTTTCAGACATGGCTGACGCCGACCCGGTAGAGACTGCGGCAGTAGATGCTGCTGAGCAAATAGCGGATGCAGCAGAAGATGTGGCTGTTGGGGATGTGCCGACAGCTTCACCCGCGCCGGAAAATGCGCAATCTGCACTGTCTGAGGTGCTGCCTGACTGGTCGTCGGATTCTGACCTGGAGCAGCTCACGGAATTGATGACCTTGCTGGGTGCGCGCGCTCAGCAGGCGGGAAGTGCATGGGCAGCCCAAGAGCAGGAGGCATTGGCGGCGTGGACTGAATTTCATCAAATGGAGAACAGCCGGCCATTGCCGGGGGCAGGACGTGCAGCAAGACTGGCTTGGGATAAGCGCAATTTCTTTGCTTCTAAAGACTTGAAGTCGGCCATGGCCGCCCTCGACGTAGACCAGTTGGCCTCGAAGTTGACTTCTGGCGAGGTGGTCGAGATTGCCGATGCTGAGGAAGTTGAGCCTGCAGAGCCTGAGGTTGCAGAGCCTGAGGTTGCCGGGGGTACGGACGTGGCCACCACACCTCCGGTGGAGGCAGAAGACGTGGCTTCCTTGCCATCACCAGAGGAAGAGGCCATTGTGCCCCCTTCCGAACCCGCCGCTGTGGACGCTGGCGCTGCCCGGCAGAATGAAGCGGTTGCCGCATACGGCATCATTTTGCCGGAGGCTCAAGTGGTGGGGCAGTCCGGGGCAGGAAGCGGACGCGGAAATGGTTTGACGCTCAGGCCCATCGAGCGTGAGGCGATGGAACGCGCCATTCTCGGAAACGCTGTGACCAGCGGGGAATCAGCTGCTGCTGTTTTTGCGGCTGATTTGGGTGCCCCAATGGAGGTGGGGGTTGAATACAAGGTGCAGGTTGGGGCGTTTCGAAAGGCCCTTCCCGCAGCGCTGTTTGCGGCGTTTGATCCGATGTGGGCCAATGCCTTACCCAATGGCATTACCCGCTACATGGCGGGAAGCTTTGACGCTTATGACCGGGCAGTTGAGGCGCGGAATGCGATCCGGGAATTGGGATATGAGGATGCCTTTGTGGTCCGCTTTGTTGACGGGGTCCGCGTCAGGGCTTCTCGTCCAGCACCTGAATTGCTTGCCGCAGAGCGTCAAGAGCAAGGCCGCATCAATGTCCGCCCGGATGAAAGTCCAGCCGGTGTTGGAGGGGCTGGGTTAGCTGCGAATGGGCTGGAAGGAAATGCTGCGGCCGAGGTGC
>Ga0209406_1002343_pt1 | contig 12757 bp, 13 predicted proteins | sample COGITO_mtgs_1204_FD_184808 | JGI IMG/M metagenome (GOLD analysis project Ga0209406, IMG submission 184808) | Pelagic marine microbial communities from North Sea - COGITO_mtgs_120426 (SPAdes) (version 2) | ecosystem: Environmental > Aquatic > Marine > Epipelagic ...
TGACGGCGACGGCGGCCTTGCCTAAGGATAATAAAATTCTTTCCGGCGCGTGGTTTTCGCCGGCCTCCCAGGTGTCGGAAGTCTCTGTTGAGGCTGAGTTTGCAAAAAGTAATGGCCTCAAGCTGGGGGATATGTTGGTTTTTGAGATCGAAGGCCGCGCGCTGTCTGCTGAGGTCACCAGTGTTCGCTCGGTCGCATGGGATAATTTACAACCGAATTTCTATTTGATTTTTTCACCATCGATGTTGATCGATTTCCCCTCTACCTTTATGACGAGCTTTTTCCTCGATGCAGACCAAAAGGCGTTGCTGAGTCCTCTGCTTCGGCAGTTCCCGACGATGACGGTGCTCGAAGTGGATGCTTTGATTGAACAGATAAGAACGATCGTCGCACAGGTTACTTTGGCAGTTGAATTTATGTTGGTCCTGATTTTAATGTCGGGCGCCATGGTGCTTTTGGCGAGTATTCAAGCGAGCTTAGATGAACGCATGAAACAATTTGTGATTCTTCGAACCCTTGGGGCATCAAACCAATTGGTACGCAGCAGCCTGGCTCTAGAATTCGCCGTCTTAGGCGCCTTTGCGGGATTATTGGCGGCCCTGGGCGCAGAACTCACCGTCTATGGTTTGGAGCGTGAAATTTTTGATTTGGATTACACGCCCACACCTTGGTTATGGGCGCTCGGGCCGATCTTGGGCGCGGGTTTGATTAGTGTGATTGGCATGTTGGCGACGCGCCGGGTACTCGATCAGTCGCCGGTCGCGGTGCTCCGCGATTTGGCATAACGTCTTTTCAGATCTGATCTGGCGGTAAAGGATGCGTGCGCGCTTGCTGATGGCCTGGCGGATGTTGGTTGAGGAGCTTCAATGCAATCTGTAGATCTTGCGGGCAACCCCCAGCTGTTTGTTGGCGCATTTGATTTTGATCAGGTCGCGGCAGGGTTGATCCCGCGCAGACTTCCAGCGTTTACCCGTCAGCGCCTGCCAGCGGAAATGCAGCGAGTGGTGACAACCCCCTCCGGGGTCCGAATCGAATTTTTGAGTGACACAACCGAAATTGCTTTGGTGGTCCACTTGTCTTTGATACAGGCGGGGCGGCGCGTCCCGGCAGCGACCATTGATCTTGTGGTGGATGGTCAGGTGGCGCAATCGGTGTCCCACGCTGAGGGGGACCTGATTAGAATGATGACCACTGAAGAATCTCAGACGACCCCAGGGCCGAGCGTTTGTTATCGGTTCGAAGGCCTTGAGCCCCGGTTAAAACGCATTGCCTTATGGTTGCCAGTGAATGCCGTCGTCACAGTGCAGAGTTTACGGATTGATGACGGCGCGAGCTTATCGAGCGTTGTGGCGGACAAGCCGCGCTGGGTGCATTACGGTAGTTCCATCAGCCAGTGCGCCGAGGCGGCGTCGCCAACGCAAACTTGGCCAGCGATTGCGGCTGACAAAGCAGGGGTGCATTTAACCAGTCTTGGCTTTGGTGGGCAGTGTCATTTGGATCTGTTTGTTGCACAAACCATTCGAGATCTCCCGGCAGACTATATTAGTTTGAAGGTCGGCATCAATATCGTGAATCAGAACTCGTTGGGTCGTCGCGCATTTGCATCAGCGCTCCACGGTTTTTTAGACATCATCCGCGCCGGTCGCCATGCCCAGACACCCATACTGTTAATCTCCCCGATCTTTTGTCCTTTTAGCGAGGACACACCAGGGCCCACGACGGCCACGATCATTTCGATCGATGGCCAAAAGAAACTCGTGTTCGACGCCATTCAAGGTCATGAGCCGGTTCGTCAAAACGCGCTGACCATTATCCAGATGCGACGAATCATGTCGGAGTTGATTGCCGCTCGCCGAGCCGATGGTGATGCGGCTTTAGATTATGTTGACGGCTTGACCTTGTTTTCAGCGGCAGATCAGCAGGATCTCCCCGATAATTTACATCCCAATGCCGCGGGCTATGCTCGCATGGGTGAACGCTTTGCGAAGATTGCCTTTGATCAGGGGCTGTTTAACCGCCTTTTGGCATCTTGAAGTCGGTTTGGTTGAACCGCATTTTATCCTGCCCAGACACGATCGGTAGGACGTGGTTTTGGGCGTCGTACTGTAAGACGCGAACGATGGGTGGAATTAGGCGGATCGATAAACCACACCGGGGTAGGCTTGATCGATTGACCTCGGAGTGATGCAAGAGTCGCTCATTAAACAAAATGAATTGTCCCGGTTCGAGTTCGATATCGATGGCGAGGCTTTCGTCAACATATTCGGGGTCGGCCATCTCAAGAAAAGCCATATCGGGAGTGGCTTTAATATGGGGCAACAGCTTTCTGTGGGAGCCCGGAATAACCTGCAGGCAGGCGTTGTCCCGAGTCACACGGTCGATCGCCAGCCATGCCGAAATAATGACAGGCGGCTCTAGGGGCCAATAGTTGTAATCCTGATGCCAAGGAATCTCCTTTGCACCCGGGCCCTTGTCAAAGAAATGAGCGCGCCATAGCAAGAGATCGTCGCCTGTGATGCTGGTCATTTTGGTGATCATCTCTGGCAGTGTCGATAATCGGTACGCCAGGGCCGAATCTAAAAAACGGTTGTGATGCCGCGGAATTAACCGGCCATGCCAGCCTTTCTCCGGAAAAGGGTCAGGGCTGGTTTGGAGCAGGGTTGTAACGGCGCCTCTTAATCCCAACATGTCGGATATCGGCATGGCATCAAAGGGGCCGAGGAAGCCTTGCTGATGAAACTGCGCAACTTGATCTGGGCTGAGGGCTGTTGGCATGAAGGTCACCATGGCTTAAATCAGTCCCCAGAATATACCGACTCATGAGATTGGTCACCAGCGCAGATTCGCCTTGTAAGATTTCACAAGATCTTTGTCATAGGTGAGGCGCGACGGGTTATGCCGAAGAGGGCTTAGAGCTTGACTGAACCGGTCTTTTGCCAAGGCAAACAGTTGCGGGTGTTTATCTCGCGCTCGATGGAAAGCGGAAGACACTCTGATTCGGATCACGTAGTATGGGAAAAGCGCGCTTGATTCACGCGTGAAACCCAATAGGAGAAACCCATGGCAGAAGCCTTTATGGCCTACCCGGAGCTTCGAAACCCATTCGAGGCTAAACCCATTCACCCCGAAGGCAGCGCGACGGTGCTGTATCAGGGCAAAGCCATCACCTTGTCGAGTCTTGGTAAAGGTGATGGCCTGTTAATCGACCCAGCTGACCTGACCCAGATCAATGGCTTTGTTTTAAAGGCCGAAGGCGCTTGCTTCGAAGATTTGTGCATCCCAATGACGGATGATGTGTTGATCGAGCAGGATGGGACGCAATGGTTTAGCTTAACGGCCTTTGCGGCATTGTTAGGACAACCGTTTGTTGCGGATCATGAGGCTGGTGTTTGGAGCTTTGCTGAGATTCCAGCAAAACGCGAGAACATGATGCTGAATGCGCAGGCACCCGATCTTGAAATCACCGACCGCAAAGGTTCTGTGATCCGGATGGCGGATCTGAAAGGCAAAAAAGCGCTTATCGTGACGTGGTCCTCCTGGTGAGGCTGCTTTCTTGACGTGCCCGTGTGGCAACGTATTTATGAAGAGATAAACGATCCCAACTTTGTACTGATCTGTGCGGCCGAGGATACCGGCGGAGAAGCTGCGGCGGGACCCATTTTTGATGCGGCTAATCCGACGTATATCCAGGTCATAGATGAAAATCACCTGATCAGCAGCGCGTTTAATTTTGTGAACGTGCCGTCCGCGGCCTGGATCGATGAGACGGGGCAAATCGTTCGAATAGATGAGGGCACCTACTCGATGCTTCATTCCTTCGGGGAAGGTGAACAGGCAATTTCATTCGGCACGGATGTGTACGAGCCCGCTTTGAAAGACTGGGTGGCCAAAGGCGCTGATAGCGAGCATGTGCAGTCCGCAGAAACGGTTGCCGGTAATATTCGGCAGCATTCAAGCGATCAACAGAAAGCGGATGCCGCTTTTCGGCTGGGGAACCTGTTCCGAATGTATGGGCAGGAGGCCAAAGCGGATCAGTATTGGGAGATGGCGCGTGAGTTGAACCCCGATAGCGTTAATTTCATCCGTCAGAATCTAACGCTCACGGAAGAAGGTTCGGCCGGCGAGACGTTTAGAGAGATGATGGGAGCGTACGTCAGTGCTGGTCGGGATTATTACCGCCCACTTGATATTAAACTTTGATCTAGAGGGCGGGCGTTCAGCCCGCCCGCTTTTCACAGCCTCGAAAGCATTTGGATAAGGGTCTGGCCTGCGAGGGTCGGATATTTAAATCCGTGCTTCAATGACCGATGACTTTGCCGAGACGTTGTGCGTCTTCGGTATAGTGCGCATAGGACTGTTTTAGCGTTGCTGAATTGAGCAAGGTGGTCGCAAGCACGTCGCCGGTTTCGGGGTCTTTGATCACGGTTTTGATCCACATGGATTCGGTTCGAGCGCTTTCGCCTAATCCAACCACTTCGCGTTCCAGTTGATATTCTTGGCCAACAAACAGTGGACCTTTGATCATTTTAATTTCAAGGTCGGCAAATAATCCAATTGACGGTCCTTTGGGTCCGGGTAAACCATTCGGCGTGTGACCGACCAATGGGCTAATCATTTCAGTTGGGATAATGGCTTTACCCCAGGGTGAGGCCTTGGCTTGCTCGGCGAAGTACCACTGACATGGTTCCGTTATTGTCTCTAATTTGTTCGCCAGCGTGAAGGGATAGCTGTCGCCAAGATATTGGTCATAACCCATTGTGACGGTGTCCGGTGCGCTCGACCGATCGCCAATTTTTACGTGTTCGAGTAAGACAAGGTTTTCTGGTGTTTCCCGTGCTGCCATCAAAGATGCCAAGCGGGTCTCTGGATGATCGGGCCCGAGGGATGCTGTGCCTTCGAGTACGGTTTCACCGGTTTTTTTTACGGCCCAGATCTTGGTGATATTAGCGCGGCCTGCTGGTCGTTCGACGAAAGCTTGGACCGCTTCGCCTTCTACAACCACATTCTTGAAATGTGAGCTGATGCAGCCGGACTCGAACCAGCGGTCGCCCCAGATCTGATGCAAAAGCGGATCAAACTGTGAAAAATGCGTTGGGCCCTCAATGGGCGCGCCGCTAAAACCCAATGCCTGAGCTTGATCATCATCATGAATTGATAAATGGCCGCCGTATTCTTGTTCCGCTAGCATTTGTATAGGGCGTCGAAACGGGCTGATTAAAACGCCGTCCTGTTCTTGGATTTCGGTCTCGAAGGGTGTCTGGGTCATCGTGGTCTCTATTTTGGTTTGAAGATCTAGCTTAGGTTTGGGCGCCGTGATTTTTCAAGCGCTATCGCGTAAGCGATTGAATTGTCTTCACCGTTAATAACCGGTCCACTGTTACCGTGTCTGCAGCAGCGCGCGCCGGTCATCCGAATCAGGGCAGGACGGTACCATGCGGTATTCGGATTCTGACGTTTTGGGTCGATGAACCTAATGTGGGCCACTGCTTGATCACCGGGATAACGATGTGACTGCAATGACGGACCTGCTCGGTTAGCTGATCTCGAGGCTGAGCGAATCATGGCAATAAACCTGAGGCGAGATCTGGTCTGAAGCATATGTAAGAATGGGAATAGAGGATAAGGTGCTTGTGGTCGGGCACGACGGGCGGGTCGACAAGGTGTCTTGACCAGGCGTCAGTGTTTTTTTGGGCTCTTTACACCACGTGTTGTCGGAATGTTGATTCATACAGAAGTAGAAATGCTAATAAAAACGGTTAGGTCAGATAGAAAGATATTTGCATGGTGATCAGATTACAAAGCGCTTTTTGAATCAATACAGCTTTCCTGCCGGATGGGTTTGTCTATCTATCCGGTTAATCTTTTCCGCCAATCTGTGCTCACTGCGGGTGATAGGATATTGCTTTTACCTAGTTTCGTTTCGTTTAGATTCTTGATCAGTGCATTCATCCTGTCGCGCCGAAGCCGTAACGAGCACCGGATTCTGATATTCGACTTGCTCTCAGGCTCGAAAGGATCTTCAACGCAATTGCGTGTTGCGATAAATGTTCTAGATGTATTGTAGAAGTGGAGCAGTTCAATTGAATGGACTGCTGCCTCTTCTTGGAAATTAATCCCATATCAAAATTAAAGGTCTAGCGAATCAAATACTCACTATGGGTTTAGTTGGATGTTTAGCTGATCCCGCATCCAGACACCATCCACGTTGAGCACCAGAGTATCACCAGCAAGTACATTGGTAACGTTGTTGCTATAACTCAATGTCAGTTCTTCAATGCTGCTCTCACTTAGCTTTGAGGGCGCAATGATTAGTGGCTCGTTTATTTGGTAATCCTTCACGGTGACGTTGGCATCGCCAGCAATACTAAATGAATCGTTTCCTAACCCGCCATACAGGTCTATCTGTGCATTCTCAGATAATGTCGATACTTCTAAGGAATCATCGCCATAAAAACCATAGACCTCTATTTCTTTCACTTGGCTCGTCCCTGTCAACAACGTATCACCCATCATTGTGCCGAATTCAATTTTAGGGGACTCATCAAACCAGTCGGTCGAGCCATCAGGAGAGCTTTCGGCCGTGCCGTTGAAAAGGGCCGCCACTTTTGCTTTGGTAGCATGGCCTACTTGAACACCGAACTTCAAGCCTAACCAGTTGCCTTCTTGCATGTGGATACCACCATACAGCCTCGATAGACCTGCCTCTTCTGCCGCAAGGGACATTAGGTCCCAGCTTAGGATGGCCTCTTCATTGCCATTTTCTGAGCTGCCATCGAAGCCATCCGAAAGATCAAATCGAGAATTAAATGGTTGGCTTTGATAATTGAAATAATTTGACTGAAAAAATCCAGTTAAGATTGTGCTTGCAGCGTAGCTAAATGCGGAATGCCCGGACGGAACATCAGGAAACGGAGGTGTAAAATTTCGCCTTAGCTGAAAAGGAAACCAGACGTTTCGGTCATCAGTTCCAGCGATAACATCTCCTCTGAAGGAAGGGACGACACTACCAAGAAATAACTGGTTTACAACTGTATAGGGTCGGACTGAATTAAAGTGATATTTGCTCTCCCAAGCGGCAATGGCAGCATCGGAGACGCCCTGACTCACGGCAAATGAGAGTTCTAAGGCATCCTTCAGGGGTACGGCGGAGGCCTCAATCAGATCTAGAGACACTTGCAACCACCACCCAGGAGGGTAAGGGGTAGCATCCCCTAGTTCCCAATATTCTGATATCGCTCTTTTTTGTCCACCGCCTTCGGCTCGATCTTCCATTTGCGCCGCAAACGCTACAACCTGCTTTGCTTCTTCGACAAAACTCATATTGAGCTCGTTGTTCAGATACGGGGTATTAATTTGTGCTGGACGTAAATAGGCTGAAAACGGGAGAACAAATGGTGTCACGTTGCCCCAATGTGGTGACAGGGGTACTTGTTGTCCTCCGTCATCAGCGGGTGGAAAGATTCCCCATTCGTTCAACGACTGCCAGGTCCGGGTTAGGGTAACATCACCGGCGGCGACGGCGGGATTGACCGTCATTTCTTTTGGCGCATTGATAATTAATTTACCTTCACTGTTCCACGATGCGCCAACGGCGGTTGCCGCGATTCGGGGATCGAAGTCCGAGAACTCGTAAGCAGGAAACGTTACGCCATCAGCGTCCTGATATTCGACATCGTTATAAAAATTAATCTTATTTCTTTGGGCTATTGTAGGCCTAGGTGATGCCCAAGCGGTAGGAAGGTATTCAATACTAGGATCTTGATAATCGTTCAAAGATTCAGCACCATCGAGCGCCGCATAGGTCAAGATGTCTTGGGCCAATGACCTAGCTTGATCTTGCATATTCCGAACTTTGGAGTCGGCCGTATCAATGTTCAGCCTCGCGATAGCTAAAGCCTCTGAATCGGCAAGTATCCGCGCAGCTTCTGCTAGCAATGTCGCTCGAAACACCTCGGCATCTTCACCTGTGCCAAGTTCCAAATGTTTTTGTCTTAAAATTGTAGAATTCCCGGAGCTCAATTCTATAAAAACCTCATAAGCAGCGATGTTCATTGCCACGAATTGCAAGGTTGCTCTTTCATTTTCTCCATCCCAATCTGGAGAAAATTTCTCATCCGCAATCCAACCGGTAGCCTTCGGGTCCAAGGCCGCCCACGCAGAGTAAAGCGCAGTATTCATATAAGCGGCTGCTCGACTCGAGACCGTCGGTCCGCGTTCGGATTTTTTAATTAACTCTAAAGTTAGTCTGTTCCAAGCAATCACAACGGAAGCAGATAGTTTGGGATTAATAGTAACGGTTACCGAGTCCGAAACCGCTGGATTTCGACCATCGTTGGCTGTTAATTGAAACTCTAAAACGATGATTTCGGTGGTTGATGGTGCTGTGAAGGTTGGGTTTCCTTTATTAGTACCTTGCAACACAACCGCAGGCCCTGACGTTTGCTGCCAGCTTAGGCCGACAATCCCATCATCTGTGACAAGTCCTTGCAAGGCTATTTCTTCATCGGATTGCGATGTGATGTTAGGTCCAGCATCGACAACGGGAATGTTATCGACGGAAGATTTCCCCTCGGGTTTTAGGTCAGCGTCGCAGCCCGAGAGCAGAGTGATAAGAAACGGGACAAACATTAGGGTTGATAGCTTCATGTAATCACCTCGGTTTTGTTATTTTTTTATACAGTTGTATTTAATTAATGAATATTTTCATTTTTCAAAGTAGCACTGAAAATCCCATTCAGCAACTTTTTTAGGTTTCTCCTTCGAGGGATGATGATTTGTTTTTTTCGGAATGCTTCTTTTTTCGGAATGCTTCTAAAGTAGGAAGATCGGTGCAACGCTATCGCTGATAAGAACGTTCGCATCGATTTAGTAATATCGGGATGAGTATTTTAGGCGTGCTACTCGTGGGATTTTGTCGATAGAGTCTGGTTGGGTAGGTTGTCCGACGGTCATCGGATTTTATTTAGGGACATCCTGCTTGGCTAATTTGTGAAGTCACAAACTTTCTTCTAAATACCGAAACCCAACTTGGGTTACCTATGGTTATCTCAAAGGCAATCTTTTTTGTCATCGACATGCTTCAACTCAAAGCGCACGACGACTAAGGCTCTGCGTACCAAGTGTTGTCAGAATGCTGTTTCATCCAGAAGTAGGAATGCCAATAGAAGCGTCCGGGTTGATCACTCATCTGGGTGCAGTTATAGCGCGCTCGTCCAGCCGGCAGGGGCGCGTTTGCTTGAATCAAAATGCCGCTGTGTTTGGATTCGGGCGTGATGGCCCCGTTCGGCCCAAAACAGTTCAAACCGCGCGCATTAAGGAGGCCCAAGGCGGTCGCATTGATCATGGGTTTTGTTTCAAGCCCGGTCAGGATGGGATTATGTAATGCTGGCACACCCGGAAAAGCGCGGGTTAAGACCTTGGTTTTAAAGCTACCGAGATCCGCGTAGGGCCCGCCCATCGGGAACCGTGGGATGACAAGAGGGGCGGGCCGTGACACTGCCCCGCTGTGTTGCCCAAAGACCAAAAAGTTGGCAGCCTGCAGCTGGTTCACAAGCAACGGATGGTATTCGCCGTAAGGCAAGGCGTAGTGTTTTGGCGCGAAGTCCAGATGCGTCTCAAGGGTTTCCTGAGCCCGTAGGGTGTCTTGCAAGAATTCGTCCGACCAAGCTTGAAGGCTTTTTTTGACCGGTTTTCTCGCCCAGTGCTGATGGCCTGTGCTGTGATTCGCAATCTCGGCGCCTGCAGCCTTCATCGCCTTCAACTCATCCCAAGCCAGATAGCGCCCACCGGGTCTGCCAACCAGGTCCGTGGCCACGAAAATGGTGAAGGGCCAGCCTCTGGCGCGCAGGAGAGGGAAGGCCTCGGTAAAAATACTCCGATAGGCATCATCAAAGGTAATTGCGACTTCAAGCGCGTTTGCGCTGGCATCACCTTCGTTTTGTTGTGAGAAATGCTCGCTGAGCGAAACAATGTTAAAACCAGACTGAGCCAAGTGCTCAAGATGCGCCGCAAAGACTTCGGGTTTTGTGCTGGTCGAAAACGGGGTGTCATCCGCAATATGGTGATACTGCAAGATCACCAAGGCATGGGCCGAGTTGTGCAGCAGTGTGAATAGGAAAACCAAGACAAGCAAAAAGCGATCGGTGGTAATCATTTCAGATCAGTTCTCCTCGGTGTTAAACTTTGCGCGGAAAATCTTAGAGTACTCTGTTATGCCCGATCAGTCTCCCGAAGCCAAAGCCAAGCGCGAGGGCATTAAACTCGAGAAGCGATTGCGCCGAGAGGTTGGGCGTGCCATTGGTGATTTCAACATGATCGAGGCGGGCGACAAGGTGATGGTGTGCTTGTCGGGTGGTAAAGATTCCTACGCAATGCTCGATCTTTTGATGACACTCAAGACCCGAGCACCCATTGATTTTGACCTGGTGGCGGTGAACCTAGACCAAAAGCAACCGGGGTTTCCTGAAACGGTGTTGCCCAATTATTTGGCAGGCCTTGGCGTTGATTTCCACATTTTGGAAGAAGATACCTACTCTCTGGTTACCGAAATGGTGCCGGAAGGTAAGACCTACTGCGGCTGGTGCAGTCGTTTCCGCCGCGGGATCCTATATCGTTATGCCAAAGAGCAAGGGTTTACCAAGATCGCCCTCGGCCACCATCGCGACGACTTGATTGAGACCTTGTTCCTCAATCTGTTTCACGGCGGAAAATTAAAGTCCATGCCACCGAAATTATTGTCTGATGATGGTGGTAATGTCGTGATCCGGCCGCTGGCCTACTGTCGCGAAAAGGACCTCGTCGAATACGCGGATTTGCGCGCCTTCCCAATCATTCCCTGCAACTTGTGCGGGTCTCAGGATAATTTGCAGCGGCAAGTGATTAAGGAAATGCTTGTGGCGTGGGATAAACAGTTCCCTGGACGAATCGAGACCATTTTTCGCGCGTTGAGCAGTGTTGCGCCGTCACAACTCTTAGACCGCTCGCTGTTTAATTTCGAAGACCTCAGCGCCAAACCACAACGCTTGCTCGATCTTGTAAACCTCTCCTAGCAGAGCGGTTTACTTGCACGCTCTCATCATAACCGCTGATCAAAGACCCACCGCAGAACGAGGTTCAACCAAAGGATGTATATTCCATTTGAATCGCTTAGTGCTGAGGCCCAGCAGGGTCTGATCGAAGCCTTTGTGCTGCGAGAAGGCACGGACTATGGCCCGGTCGAATACAGTTTTGAAGAAAAATGCAGAATGGTGCGATTGCAACTGGCGTCGGGCAAAGCTTTAATTGAGTTTGACTCGGATAGTGAAACGGCGCTCATTGTCTCGGCTGAGGCGGCAAGCGAAAAAAAATCAGTGCATCGCTTCAAGGATGGTGATCCGCTCTGAGCTCTCGAGCAGAGGACCAATCTCTGTAAGGACTCGGCGGCGCTCGTCAGAGGCATACCAAGCCTGCCAATCGACCAGGCGGTCCCATTTAGACAAGATGATTCTTCTGTGAGAATTGCCTGTTTCTTTTAAGGATTCGCCGCCCAAGCAACCGGGCGCCTCGTTAACCGAATGAATCACACGACGGATGGTGCAATCGTAGTAATGCGCGAGCCCCTCAGCGATCTGACGTTCTATCAATACTTTGATCATGATGCCCCCTAGCCGGATGCGCGCGATTATACTGATGCAGCGGCTCGACTCAACCTTTGTGGCATAATGGCAAGGGCAAGATGCGCTGTAAATTGAGAGGTGACGAGTGGATGCGGATTACGAATTAGATGCCCTAGGACTGCGCTGCCCGGAACCCCTCATGCTGTTAAGAAATAAAGTTCGGGAGATGAACCAGGGCGACGTCATTAAAGTGCTCGCAACCGATCCCTCAACCAGCTGGGATTTCGAAAATTTTTGTCGATTTATGAATCATGAAATGCTCGAGAAAATCGAAGATGAATCGGGGTATCAGTATTGGATTAAAAAGGGATGACCGAGGCGCCGTTGGCGAATTTTTATTTTGCGTATGGCAGCAATATGGATGTAGAGCGGGTCCAGGTGCGCGGCATGGCGTTTGTTCGACGATGCTCTGGGCGGCTGGTCGGCTACCGTTTGATCTTTAATAAGCGTGCCAAAGGGGCGCCGGGGATTGCGCACGCCAACGTTGAGCCTTCGATCACAACCGCGGTAGAGGGCGTGCTGTATGCCCTCGCCGCGCCCGAGAATATCCTCCAAATGGATCCTTATGAAGGATATCCTGTCCGCTACAACCGCCGGATTCTGCCAATTGAAACCGAGACGGGCGTTGCCGCAGCTTGGGTTTATGAGGCGAATCCGCAGTTCATTGAAACCGGCTGCAAACCAACACAAAGCTACCTGGATCATTTATTAGCGGGCGCTGAGTTTCTGTCAACGTCTTACCTGGCAGACCTTATGGCAACACCCGTTGCAGAGGCCGTCTCTTGAGGACCCCAATGCCCGTCAGTCAGATCACCGAGGTCTTTAACGAGCGCCTAGGCGCGCGCTATGGCGTGCGGTTGAAAGGCGGCGGCGCCGAACCGTTTTATCAGGCGCCCAAGGCGCCTGAATGTGCCCTCATTGTTTTTCGAGCAGACTATAGCGCCAGTGCGCTGCATGAAGTGGCGCATTGGTGTTTGGCCGGCCCCCAGCGCCGGCAATTCGATGACTATGGTTATTGGTACTTGCCAGCCCGAAATGCTGCCCAGCAAGCGGCGTTCGAGGCGGTTGAAGCCAGGCCCCAAGCGTTGGAAGCGCTTTTTGCT
>Ga0209406_1002356_pt1 | contig 12698 bp, 10 predicted proteins | sample COGITO_mtgs_1204_FD_184808 | JGI IMG/M metagenome (GOLD analysis project Ga0209406, IMG submission 184808) | Pelagic marine microbial communities from North Sea - COGITO_mtgs_120426 (SPAdes) (version 2) | ecosystem: Environmental > Aquatic > Marine > Epipelagic ...
TCATCATTACGGTAAATCCAGCATTTACAGCCATCACAAGCCCATATGATTCAGTTAACCTTGTTGCCGCTTGCCCGCAACTGTTTCCGGAGCAAGCAATATTCTCTGAAATCATTCAATGGAAATACACTGGATGGCAGCCATCTGGTGGATGGCCAACTTGGATGACCAGTGACGATAATGTGGAGCTAATGGGCGCGCCAAACGCGTCAGTTGTAGGATATACGATAAAAACATATTACTCGAATAGCGCAACAGCAACACATTCGTACACATTCCCATCTGGTTCTGCATTTGACGCAAATGGGGTTTTAGTTCTTGGTTGGGGTGGCACTGCCGGTTCGGTTAACTCCACGTACAACTACCATTCTGCCGGCCTCAATGCCAACCAATATGGATATACCGCACAAGTTGGGTATGTTCTCACAGATGCAAATGGGGACATTCTTGATGTTGCTACCCATACCTATACAACTGGTTATACGTTTAATGCAGCAATTGGGGTTACCGCCGCCGACTGGAGCGGAACATTGACCGGTACTCCAGCATCAGGTGTGAGAAGGGTCGTTGCAACAGATAACAACCTAGCCTCTGATTGGATTCAATCTTATAACAACGCCGTTTATCAAAACCCCGGTCAACCTAACTCAGAAGTAGATCCGGTTCCTGCTGCGTATTCTGGAACATCGCTAGAGTGGTCACTCAACAGTACCGTTTTCAGTAATGATCAATCTATCGTAGTGGGTCCATGGACACAAACTGGAGTATATACATACATCGCAACGTTGGATTCAACGTGTGGAGTAGATTCTGACACCGGAATTGTAGACGTATGGTTAACTACAGCCTTAATTGTTGATTCAGGTTATGTGAGTTGTAACGGTGGAAATGATGGATTTGCCGTAGCCGCTGGCGAAGGTGGAGATTCACCTTACACGTATGCATGGAATACAGGAGCCACAACAGACACGGTTACTGGCTTGACTGCTGGTCTTTACACGGTCACCGTAACGGATAATAATGGTTGGCCAGATGAGGCACAAATCAACATTACAGAGCCAGATCTTCTTGTTGCGTCAATCGATTCTACGATGGATGCACTTTGTGATGGTGATGCTAATGGATATGCCGAAGTGAGTGTAACTGGTGGAACAACTGCCTATAGTTACTCTTGGAGTAATGGAAGTACAACTGGATCAGCATCATCGCTTGATTCTGGAATGGTTAGCGTTACTGTAACGGACGCCCAAGGTTGTGTTGCTATGGACTCAGCGCTCATCAGCGATCCAGATCCATTGGTAATTACAATTGACTCTGTCGATGATGTATTGTGTGCTGGATTCACAACTGGCGCCATGTATACAACTACTACTGGTGGAACTACCGCATATTCATATGCATGGACGGGCGGTAGCACAGCGGCAAACCTCACGAGTGTTGCTTCGGGAACATACACAGTTACTGTTACTGATGCCAACGGCTGTGAAGCTATGGCAGTGGATACAGTGAATGAACTCGACCCACTATTAGTTTCAGACAGTGTAAACACACCTCTTTGTAATGGCGATACCAACGGTAGCATATTCATAATGCCCTCAGGTGGTTTATCACCTTACGGTTATGACTGGAGTTCTGGAGGATCAGCTAGTTCACAATCTGGACTTGGAGCTGCCACTTATGTAATCTCTATTTCTGACGCCAACAACTGTCTTGTTATTGATTCTGTTGTGATGACTGAACCAGATGTCCTGACTTTGGACCTCGACACCTTGATCAATTCATACTGTGAATTGGGTGCTGACGGCGAAATTCAGCTTACCACATTAGGTGGAACATCTGCTTTTACATACATGTGGGCGGATAGTACAACGACCGAAGATCGAACAGGATTGGCAACGGGTAACTACTACGTCAGTGTTACCGATTCAAACAACTGTATGTACAACGACAGCTTTGAAGTCACATTTGAAAACGCTGCTCCAATAGTAGCGATCAGTGGATCTGATACAATCTGCTTCGGTGAAACTTCAACGTATACTGCAACAAGTGGATACACATATATGTGGAACACGGCAGCAACATCTGATTCGATTGTTGCGGATTCTGCAGGTATGTATAGTGTAACTGTTACAGATTCAGCTGGATGCGAGAATGAAACCGCCACCACACTTTGGATCAATGCAGAACTTACCCTTGCAATAGCAAGCGTTGATGCCACATGTAATGGCGGATCAGACGGAACGGCCACAGCAACGGGCGGCGGTGGAACTGGCGCTTCAACGTATAGCTGGAGCAACGGTGCAACAGGAGCTTCCATTTCTGGACTTCCGGAAGGAACAATTGTTTGTGGTGTAAGCGATTCTTTGGGTTGTTCAATTGAAGACAGCGTCACCATTGACTATATCAATGAGAACCCTGTTGTTGATCTTGGAGAAGACACCGTAGTGTGTTTCATTCCTCAGTTCGGAACCTACGCTTCTGTTACTTTGGATGCAGGTGCTGGATTCACTAATTATACTTGGAGTACTTCAGAAACAACTTCAAGTATAGCTACTACGAATCCTGGAGCTTACAGCGTCATCATTGAAGACGCAAATGGTTGTACTGGAATGGATACGATTAACATCGACTCAGTTCACTGTGTTGGAATTAGTTTCGTAGAGAACGAGATTGGATTAAACATCTTCCCGAACCCGACGTTGAACGAAGCCACTATTACGCTTCATGTAAGCGATTTAGGTGACTATCAAATGACATTGAGAAACATTCAAGGTCAAGTAGTTCAAGTTCAAGAGATGTATGTGAATTCTCAAACATTCACTACACAAATCCAAAAAGGAAACCTTGCAGCAGGCGTTTACACATTGCGAATCAGCAATGGCGATTCTGCTCAAAATGCAAGACTCATATTTAAATAGATAGGGATTTATTTAAGTATTGAAGGTCTCCTCGTTTTTCGAGGAGGCCTTTTTTTTATCAAAAAAAGGGGAGCACAATGTGCTCCCCTTTTTCTTGAAATCTATAAGCCGGATTCTGTCCCTCGGCACATTGCTGCACCAAATCTCCTGTCATTTATCTATGCGACCTACCCTCCTAGTCGAGCGAGCAGCCCTCAAACCTAGGTTTACATGGTCTTACAACCCAAAAGGTTTACCCAAAGCTCTAATTGCTTAGAGCAGCGCGTGAGCTCTTACCTCACGTTTTCACACTTACCGGTCGATTGCTCAACTTAGGCGTATTGTTCTCTGTGGCACTTTCTGATGCCGCTGATTCCTCAAACGACACCCTCGATTTCTCAAGGTTTGGCACTCTATGTTGTCCGGACTTTCCTCCCTCCGCCGAGGCGAAGAGCGACAGAACAATTTCGCCGTAAAAGTAGATTTATTATCTCCAGAGAATGATCTCCGTTGCACCATACCCGTATATACGATATGGCCCGTCGTGGTAGGATAGTTTCGATTGCTGATCGAGCCAGGCGCATATCTCGGCTTTAAGGATGCCCTCACCCACTCCATGAATCAGTACTATTTTTTTATACCCGTTCTGTTTTGCTTCCGCCACAAACGCGCGCATGCACGACATCTGATAGTCGAGCATTTCTTTTTTACTCATGTGGTCAAAACGATCGAGCAATTCATGCATATGCAGGTCCAATTCATATGCTGCTTCTCGAACAGGTCGGATCTGTCTAATTCGATTTCGAGCAGCAATCTCCTTCAGCTTATCCTCGGCGGTCTTGGTTCGAATGTTTTTTGGTGCATCCACAAGCGCGTCAAACTCCACCTTAACCAAGGCGCTTAACGCATAGGGTAATTCCATTCCATCAAGCAACACCATGGCTTGCGTTCCTGAAATAGAAACAATAGATCCCTGCCCGGGCTCGTCAATCAATCTTACTGTATCGCCAACTTGCATATCGCTGCAAAGAAACACGCAATTCTGTTCGCAACGATTTATCCCCTTAAATTCGTTCGCTGATGATAAATGGACTACGTATTAACTGCTTTTCAATTGGACTCATTCTTCTGGCGGTCGCAAGCCTTTCAAGTTGTATCACTACCAAAGATCTGGTTTCAACCGCGTATCAACACCAGCAAAAGGTGGAAGTGGAACTTCCTTCCGAAAGCAAGCGTCTCTCCGTTGTCTTAAATATCGATTCTGCCATTTTAGAACCCGTTACTGCGATTCATGAAAGGCGAATGGTTTTACCCTTGATCATCGTCAACGTTTGGAATTTGAAAAAGGTTGTTACGATCCCAGATGAATGGTTTCGATCGAGATTTTCAACGTATGTGCATGCGTTCAGTGATTCTATAAACCTATACGAATCTATTGGTGAACGCGACTTACTCGTTGTGATAGACAATGTGCCCAACGAATTCTACACACAAAATAAAGGCTGGATTGTCTACCCCTTCGCTTGGAGCACCCTGGTGTTGAATACACAAGATTTTGCAATGGACGCTCAGATCATCGTGCGAAAAAATGGAAGCGTAGTGGAAAAATTAGATTATTCGTATTCAGGTGCAATGGAAACATATCCATTCAAAATCTTAGAGCATGGTGTATCCAAGAAGCTATGGGTTGGAAAGTATTTGAATCTACGAGATGAAAAAATCAAGTATCTGGCGTACTCGCTTTGTGAACAGTTAATGGAAAGAAGGTGGGAGGATTAAGCTCTGTCAAACCGATGGATTATGAGTCAACCATCTGCGACTTAAATTCGTTTATACAGTAATGAAGCGATTTGCCAAAGCATATGAAGTTTTAGGGGTCAAGGTCGGTGCTTCGGAAGAAGAGGTCAAGAAGGCGTTTCGCAAACTCGCCTTTAAGTACCATCCCGATTTGAACAAGTCTTCCGAGGCCCATGAAAAATTTCTACATGTTCAAAAGGCGTATGAAATCATCATCACTGCGGAGCGCACGTTCAGCGAAAAACAGGATGATTTCAAGGATTCAAAACCAAAGACCGCCCGACAGCGTCAGCGTTCAGGAATGTCTAGAGAAGAAGCCATTCGAGCAGGCCGAGAACGGGCACGCGAGATTGATCGGATAAAGCTTCAGCAAGAGGCCCGAGCTTACGCACGATTCAAGCGATCAATTTACTATCCATGGACAATTGCCATGACATACGTTTCGTTGGTATTCTTCCTATTAATCGCCACAGACGCGTTTTTACTCACCGAAACACATGCAGGATATGTAACATCGAAAAAAGGAGAGATATCGAATGTGTTTGGTGTGGATGTCCTCACAGGGTATAGGTTAGAACTTTACAATGGGGAGTCGATTGCCGTATCACGAGGGACGGGAAATCGGATCGCGGAAGAGTCGCACATAAGTTTTGCTCGGTCCTTGATTTTCAATGATATTCCACGGGTTTACGTGGTAAATCAAGACCTCAAAGAATCAACTCTTGATACATTTAACAAGCCTCCGTACTTGTTTTTCCTGCTCTTTATTGGCGTCCCTCTTCTACTCTTTTATGTGGATCGACCAAGTGCCGTATTCTATAGCGCGGGCGCCTTTGCACGGTATGCTGTAGTCATTTTCATTCTCAGCTACATCATATTTTAAGGTGCAACCATCTGCATCAAAATACCACAGATCCATGCGCCGTATGTCCCAAGTGCATAACCCAATACGGCAAGAATAACTCCGACTGGAGCAAGCGATGGATGAAACGCCGCTGCCACAACAGGCGCAGATGCCGCACCGCCAATATTGGCTTTTGATCCCACAGCCACAAAGAAGAATGGTGCGCGAATCAACTTCGCCATTCCAATCATCAATGCTACATGAATGGCCATCCAAAGCAATCCTACTAGAAAGATGGCAGGATTATCAAAAATTTCCATGACGTTCATTTTCATACCAATGGTTGCTACCAGAAAATAGATGAAAACTCCGCCGATTTTGGAAGCTCCAGCGCCTTCAAAATTTCGAAGCTTCGTGAAACTCATGATGATTCCAAAGGTGGTGGCCAACACGATAAGCCAAAAGAAATGTGAGTTCAAGCTAAACTTCTTTAGCGCCGGATAGTTTTCTGAAATGAAAGGGGCAATACCATCTGCCATCCAGTGCGCTATGGCTGTAGGTACGAGGGCAATGCCGAGAATGATGATGAAGTCCGCCATTGTTGGGATTCGGGCAATCTTTTGACTGAACTCGTGCATCTTATCCTTCAGAGCCGTAACGCTAGAAGAATCGGCTTTCAACCAACGATCAATTTTATCCGCTTTTCCGACGCCGAAAAGCAGAAATGCCATCCAAATTTCGGCCACGATAACATCAACGGTAATCATCACAGAGTACATACTGCCTGAGATCAATCCTTTTTCTTCCTCCCCAAATATTTCAAACATGGCGGCCTGGTTGGCACCGCCGCCGATCCAGCTTCCAGCTATTGTGGTCATTCCACGCCACACCTCGTTTGGAGAAGCTCCACCAACTACATCTGGCGCAATGGCCGAACAAGCTAAAATTGCCAATGGTCCACCCACGATAACACCAAAGGTTCCTGTTAAAAACATAGCAATTGGCTTGAATCCAAGTTTCCCCAATTCTTTGAGGCTAATGCTAATCGTAAGCAATATGAGGGCCGCGGGCAGGAAGTAACGCGATGCCACGAAGTAGAGTTTTGAATCAACCAAGAATGGTTTCAAGTCGTCCTTAACCAACTCCATAGCCGCAATTCCAACATTCAAATCTGCGAGCACCCAATCTTGTGGTAATACATGGCCCAACGAAATTAAGTGAGCCGCGACCGCCTCAAGATCATACCAATACGGTGAAATGATGCCGAGCGATGTGAACACGCTTGGAAGAAAATAACACAGAAGCAGTGCTGGAATGTATTTGTAGAACTTGCCCCAAAAGCCTTCTTTAATAGTAGATGTGTAAAAAATAAGGCCCAACAAGCCCATCAATATTCCGAGAATGACTGCGTCGTTGGTAATGAGAGGGTGATGTATTTCCATAAGTGGGGCAAGTTAAAAAACCATTAAACATGACTCGTTTTTCCTTGACAATCTTGTTTCTCTAGGAGTTCATACCTTAGAGGCTGCTAATATGGAATTAATAAAAAACCGAATCGACGCTTTTTCTGAAGACATTAACTATGAATCTCTCCTGAAATTTGCTTCAAGCATCGATTACGACGAACTTGACTATGAAGCACATCTGCCGGCTCCAGAATGCGAAGGTGACTATGGCAGAAATGTCATTTGCATGGACCCTTTTGAGTGTGTATTAATTCACTGGCCTGCTGGTATTGAAAGTGGCATTCACGATCACAACGGACTTTATGGTTGCGTTCAGGTCTTGGAGGGCGAAATTGAAAATGTGTTTTATCGGGAAACGGAAACCGAGCTACAAGAAACGGTCATTCAAGGCTTCTGCGAGGGCGATCTAGTTCCTGAACCAGATGAGGCAATTCACAAAATTCGAAATGCGAGCAACTCGAAGCGGGCTGTGACAATGCATTTTTACAATCCACCTCTTCGAACTTTAGACGGTGTCCGGATTTTTGATATTGAATCAGGTAGCATAGGCGTATTGAGTAAAGATGCAGAAACTGCCAGCTGGTCAGAAGAATATGGCCATTTCAAATCAATAAAGTCTGATGCTTTTGAATATATCTGCCATGAGGATCTTCTGAAAAGAGAGGCCCACGCAGATAATTGATCGGCGTTACTTGGGCGCCTTGTAGAATAAATACGCAGCCAGTAATCCGTACAAAAAGTTGGGTATCCAGACGGCAATCAACGGATCAAGCCCAGAGTTTGTGGCGTAGACTGTACTCACTTTCATCGCCAAAATATAGGTCACAGCTAGCGCTAGTCCCATGGCAAAGTGGGCGCCGAGGCCACCACGCACCTTCCTACTACTCATAGAAACACCTATGATTGTCAAGATGTACGTAGAGAATGGTAAGGCATTTCTACTGTGCTTTTCGATCAAGTAAAACGGAATGTTCTTCGACCCTTTCAGACGCTGATCTTCGATGAATTCATCGAGTTCGTGTACGTTCATCATTTGGGTATCCTCCACCCTGCCTGAAAATTCAGTGGGCAAGAAGGCAAATGTGGTATCCATCGACTTACCTCGCCTCAATATTTCACCGCGCGGTGTATAATCTCGTATGTAGTAGTTCTCTAAAATCCAATTCGCATTAATGGTGTCCCATTTCACATAATTGGCGAAGATTTTTTGCTTCAGGTCAATGCCATCCCAAACTTCGTATGTAAATGAATATCCGATATCCTTGGCTCTATTGTACTTATCGAAATAGATCATTTCGCCTGGTCTAATTTGCCTGTGCACACTCTGACTTAGAGACCGTTTAAATGTATGGATGTACTCACCTTCAAAGGCGATTCGGGTGCGATTCGCCTTTGGAACCAGGTAATTATTTAGGTAGAAGGACATTGCTGCCAAGATGGTTGCTGCAATAAAATATGGCCGCATAAAACGATTAAAGCTCACTCCACTGCTTAGAATAGCTACTATCTCTGATCGGCTCGCCAGCTGAGATGTGAAGAAGATTACGGATAGAAAAACCAATAACGGACTAAACAGGTTTCCGTAGAAAAGGACAAAGTTTAAATAGTACTTGCTTAGAATTCCCCAAACTGGAGCATCGTGACGAATGAAATTATCAAGCTGCTCACTCACATCAAAAATGATAGCGATCGACATAATCATCGCGAGGATGAAAAAGAACGTCGTTAGAAAACGCTTGATGATATAGATGTCAAGTTTTTTCACTTACAATCGCCGTGTAATATTTGAAATGGTCGCTTTTTTCCAAGCATTAAAATCGCCGGCCACAATGTGCTCACGTGCCTTGGTCACCAAATCTAGATAGAAGGCCAAGTTATGAATTGATGTTATCTGTTGGCCAAGCATTTCTTTCGCCTTAAATAAGTGACGCACATAAGCCTTTGAATAAGTGGTATCAACGTAGGATGATCCGCTGGGATCGAGCATTTCAAAGTTGTCCTTCCACTTTTCGTTTTTGATATTGATAATGCCGTCCCAGGTATAAATCATACCATGACGCGCATTTCGTGTTGGCAACACACAATCAAACATGTCAATGCCAAGACCAATGCATTCCAAAATATTTTCTGGCGTACCAACGCCCATTAAGTATCTCGGTTTTTCTGGAGGTAAAATTCCACAGACCAGCTCTGTCGTGGCATACAACTTATCGTGTGGCTCACCAACGGAAAGTCCACCAATGGCATTTCCTTCGCGATCCATCGAAGCAATAAACTCGGCCGATTGCTTTCTCAAATGTGGATATGTGCCACCCTGAACTATTGGAAACAACGACTGACTGAAGCCATACATCCCTTCCGTTTTATCAAAGTGATCGCAACACCGCTTTAACCATCTATGCGTCAGGTGCATGCTGTTTTTCACATACTTTTCTTCACAAGGATATGGTGGACACTCGTCAAATGCCATGATGATGTCCGCGCCAATTTGACGTTGAATATCCATGGCACTTTCGGGAGAAAAAAACTGTCTTGAACCGTCTATGTGCGACTGAAACGTTACCCCTTCTTCCGTTATTTTCCGGCTTTTCGCAAGACTGTATACCTGATAACCACCGCTATCGGTCAAAAGCGGTCGCTCCCAATTCATGAATTTGTGCAGGCCGCCTGCGGCCTCCAAGATCTCCATTCCAGGTCTTAGATATAGGTGGTACGTGTTTCCAAGAATGATCTGAGCTTTTATATCCTCTGACAACTCATGCTGATGCACGGTTTTAACCGATGCTACCGTGCCCACAGGCATGAAGATCGGTGTTTGAATGGTCCCGTGATCTGTGACGATTTCGCCCGCGCGTGCGCTGCTCTCTGGATCGGTATGTTGAAGTGTGAATTTCAAGTGCGCGAAAGTAGGGTTGATTTTTTAGGAAAAACATGGATTCAGAAAAGTTGGCTTAATAAGGGAAGAGAAAACCATTCGCTCCGCTGGTCTCATTTCGTGAAAAATTCCTCGGATCAGAAATGTGATCGATTCTGTGAGATCACTTTCGTTTTTTCTTCTTTTTCTTTTTACGCTTTTCTTCTTCTACCTGATGCTCATCAATCAGCGCCTGCCAATCGTATTTCTTATCAATCTCCGGCTCCAAGGTATTGGCAACCGTGTTTGCATACTCCGCTTTGGTCACCTTCAGTCGGGTAATGGGTTTACCCAAATTCTCTTCAATCTCGGCAAGTACTTCTTTCTCCTCTTTGCTGCAAAAACTGTATGCCTGCCCCTTGTTGGTCCCGCGCCCCGTTCGGCCCACTCGGTGCACATATTGCGCTGCCGTTTCAGGTAGATCATAGTTAATCACATACTCCACGTTCGGGATATCAATACCTCGAGCACTTACATCCGTCGCTATTAGAATTTTGAGTGCCCCACTTCGAAAACTATTCATTGTTCGTTCACGATCGGCATGCTCGCGACCACTATGGATGGTATCGGTGATCAGTTTCACGCGCTCCATGGCTTTTTTCACTCTCTCTGCCCGAACCTTGGTTCGCACAAACACAAGCGTCTTGGCGTCTGGGTGATTATTGATCATTCCTTCCAAGAAAAACCGCTTATCGTCCATTTCGATGTATGCCACGGCATGCTCAATGTTTTTTGCAACTGGATCCTTTGGTGAAATCTGGATTCGAATGGCTTGAGAGCGTACCAGTGAATATGCGATGTCCTTTATCTCCTCGTTGATGGTGGCTGAAAAAAACAGCGTTTGACGACGGGTTGGCAAGTGACGCATTACATCTCTAATGTCTTTTATAAACCCAAGATCGAGCATGTGATCTGCTTCATCTAAAACGAGTGTCTCTACTCTACTTAAATCAAGCGCTCCTTGGCTAACTAAATCAAACATTCTACCTGGCGTAACAATGAGTATATCTACTCCATCTTCCAATTTCTCTTTTTGCGGATCTTGGCCTACACCACCGTGGATGCAGTACGTGGTTACTCTTGTATGTTTTCCCAGCGTCCTAAAAACATTGTCGACCTGCAACGCCAATTCGTGTGTTGGCGTCATTACAAGGCAGCGCACGGCGTTGGGTCTACCAAGTACTTTCCGCTCTTGTAATCGGTGAAGAATTGGGATGGCGAAGGCAGCGGTTTTTCCCGTTCCCGTCTGCGCGATAGCGAGTACATCCTCACCCTTAAGGATGGCAGGAATAGACTTAAACTGAATATCCGTTGGCTTTTTATAACCTAGTTTGGATATGCTGGTTTTTATGCCATCGGCTATGCGGTAATCTTCGAATTTCATGTAACCGCAAGATTAGCGATAATGCCTGAGCAAACACTTAACCTAACCAACCTATCACTCCTAGAAATCGTCCTAAACTTAATCCTATACCCAGAATGAAAGCCCTGCCTATTGTATTCTCCCTCATTGTCTTATTTACTGGATGTCAAAAAGATAAGCATCCTGATTTTTTAAAGCTAGAAGGCTGCATGGTACCCTATGCTAAGAATTATAAAAAGCGCGCAGCAATCGAAAATGAGAGTTGCAAGTTTGGAGACAGCGATCGAGAAGGCATCTATGTCTTTAGCGATTCATCCTTCAATAACTTTGATGGAGGGTGGTATTACCATACAAACGTTGAGCGGGCATTGCATAAAGTTCCAAATTCTGAAAATCAATGGGTGTTTGTGTCAACCTTCAGGCAACCCTATGACTTTGACTATTATAATTTGTACAACATAGAACTGGTGTGTTACTTGGATGAGGATACACTCCGTTTTCTAGAACAGAGATTTGATTACGATGACAGTCTCGGATTCACGATTACGGAGGAGGGTTGGGGTGAATTGGTCTATCCGAGCTCCACTCAAGGTTATTTTAGAAACGATTCACTGTTTTACTATGCCTCTTCATATTGGTTAGATGATGATAACAATGGTCGAAGCTACCTCTACGGTGTAAAAAAATGATTTAAGGAATCTATGAACTTTCTTGACCATTCCATTCGCAATGCGAACTTTGCGAGGTGTCAGACATCATCAAACTCCTTCCTGATTCTATAGCAAACCAAATAGCGGCCGGAGAGGTTATTCAGCGCCCAGCATCGGTCGTTAAGGAGTTGCTCGAAAACAGCGTAGACGCTGGCGCCACTAACATTCAACTCATTGTTAAGGAAAGTGGCAAAGCCCTGATCCAAGTTGTGGATAATGGAAAGGGCATGTCTGAGACCGACGCGCGTATGAGCTTTGAACGCCACGCGACATCCAAAATCATGAACGCCGACGACCTCTTTCGTATTCGAACGATGGGCTTTCGAGGCGAAGCACTGGCGAGTATTGCCGCCGTGGCTCAACTCGAAATGAAAACACGGTCTGCTGATCGTGAGGTGGGTACAGACATCGTGATGGAAGGATCTAAGGTGAAGCGCCAAGAGGTTTGCGCCATGGAACGTGGAACTACAATCTCGGTCAAAAATCTATTCTTCAATGTTCCAGCTAGGCGCAAATTCTTAAAAAGTGACGCCGTTGAAATGCGCCACATCATTGACGAGTTTCAGCGTGTGGCGCTGGTGAATCCAGATATAGACTTTCGATTTTACCATAATGGTCAAGCGCTATTTCAGCTGCCTGCCTCAAACATACGGCAACGCATCATTGGAATTCTAGGGAAGTCTTACAACGAAAAACTAGTTCCATTA
>Ga0209406_1002376_pt1 | contig 12608 bp, 12 predicted proteins | sample COGITO_mtgs_1204_FD_184808 | JGI IMG/M metagenome (GOLD analysis project Ga0209406, IMG submission 184808) | Pelagic marine microbial communities from North Sea - COGITO_mtgs_120426 (SPAdes) (version 2) | ecosystem: Environmental > Aquatic > Marine > Epipelagic ...
CTAGCAATGCTAAATATACGACAAATACGAATTCACAGCCGTCTATCGACTTTACTTTTGCAGCCGAACAAACTGTTAACTCCGTTGTACATGTCAAAACTGAATACGCATCAAGTGGCTCCCCAACATATTTCGATCCTTTCGATTTCTTTTTTGGTGAAGGGGGGGGGTATCAGCCAAAAATGCCTGCTATGGCCTCTGGATCGGGAGTTGTAATTTCTGCTGATGGCTATATTGTTACCAATAATCATGTTATAGCAGATGCAGATAAAATATCTATTACCCTGAATAATAATAAAACTTATAAAGCAGAATTAATTGGCAAAGACCCCACAACTGATATAGCGCTGCTCAAAATAAGTGCGACAGAATTATCTTATGTCCCTTATGGGAACTCTGATGATGTGAAAATTGGAGCATGGGTTTTGGCTGTAGGCAATCCTTTTAATTTAACCTCTACCGTTACCGCAGGAATTGTTAGCGCCAAAGGTCGTGATATAAATATATTGAACGATGCTAAAGGAAATACTGCAATCGAATCATTCATACAAACTGATGCTGCTGTTAATCCAGGCAATAGTGGGGGAGCTCTTGTTGACACGAAGGGAAAACTAGTTGGTATTAACACTGCCATTAAATCGAATACTGGTTCCTTCACTGGATACTCATTTGCAGTTCCAGTAAATATAGTTAGAAAGGTCGTTGACGATCTTTTAGAATATGGAGTTGTCCAGCGCGGATATATTGGGGTTTCAATCAGAAATATAGATTCTGAATTTGCTTCGGAAAAACATCTAAGCACCACACAAGGTGTTTATATCTCAGAAGTTCTAGACACTGGTGCAGCAGATGAAGCAGGACTCGAAACTGGTGATGTTATCACAAAAATCGGAAATACAGAAGTATCTAATATTCCTGAACTTCAAGAACAAGTAGGCAGTTTTAGGCCGGGTGACGAAATTATTGTTACCGTAAACCGGAATGAAAAAGAAATTGAATACCCCGTAACGCTTAAAAATAAAAATGGAAACACTAAGCTTTATAAAAGGGAATTCACGAAGTTAAATGAAGTTCTAGGCGGGGAATTTAGACCTGCATCAGATATAGAAAAACAAAAGCTTAAAATCTCCAGTGGACTCAAGGTGAAAACAATTACCTCTGGAAAATTAAGAAGTGCTGGAATTAAGGAAGGTTTCATTATTACTAAAATTGATAAAACATCAATAAATAGTTATGAGCAAATGGCTCGTATTTTGGAAAGTAAAAAAGGTGGAGTTCTAATTGAAGGTATTTATCAAAATGGAATGAAAGCATACTATGGGTTCGGTATTTGATAAAATCATTTCAGAAAAAAGCTTAACTTCTTTTGTTTACAAAATGTTTACAACTCTAACATTGCAGTGCAGCTAAAAGGAAATCTATGTTATATGTTTGTTTTCAGTGTTAATAATATTATAGAATAAAGATATGAGACAACTAAAAATAACAAAATCAATTACCAATAGAGAAACGTTATCATTAGACAAGTACTTATCCGATATTAGCCGCGAGGTTTTAATTACTGCTGAAGACGAGGTCAGATTAGCTCAAAAAATTCGTGATGGGGATCAACGCGCTCTGGACGAATTGGTAAGAGCTAACTTGAGATTTGTCGTATCTGTATCTAAACAATATCAAAATCAAGGGTTAACACTCCCTGATTTAATTAATGAAGGGAATTTAGGCTTAATTAAAGCCGCGCAAAGATTTGATGAAACTAGAGGTTTCAAATTTATTTCTTATGCGGTCTGGTGGATTCGTCAATCAATTTTACAAGCTATTGCTGAACAGGCAAGAATTGTTCGATTACCTCTTAATCAAGTTGGTTCATTGAATAAAATAAACAAAACATTCGCTAAACTTGAGCAGCAATATGAAAGACCTCCAAGTGCTGATGAAATTGCTGACGAGCTAGATCTTCCTGAGTTTAAAGTAAAAGATTCTCAAAAGATTTCTGGAAGACATGTATCTGTTGACGCTCCATTAAAAGATGGTGAAGATTACAACCTCCTTGATATTCTTTCAAGTAACGATACGCCAAGTGCGGATACGGAATTAATGAAAGAATCTCTTCGTAAAGAAATTGAACGTTCTTTAGCAACGCTTTCAGAGAGAGAAAGTGAAATTGTAAAATTGTTCTACGGAATAATGCAACCGCACAGCTTTACTTTAGATGAAATTGCTGACGAATTCAACTTAACTAGAGAACGGGTTAGACAAATCAAGGAAAAAGCGATAAGAAGACTAAGGCATACCTCAAGAAGTAAATTACTTAAATCTTATCTAGGATAATCAGATTACAATTTTCATTATGGACGTATTGGATGGGAAAGTAGGCTATGAAGCCGAACTGAACAATTGGGTAAACCAAGAAAAATCAGCAGTAGCTTTATTGAACTCTGTTGGTTCTCTAATGTATAACAATGGCATTGAACTGGTTTTTTTCAGAAACCATTTGGTTGACATCAACGTCACCGAAATGCTTCAGCTATTCGATTATTCGAAAAATGTAGTTCACGATAACATTGATGTTCATACTACTGCTTTGGTTGCAAAAGAACTATTAGATATCAACTTAGCTCCATCTAAAATTGACATTGGAAAACTATCATCTGAGTATGCTCTTGAAAAAAGCACGCATAAATCTATAACCGATTTTGTTTCTAGTAAATTAGGTAATTTTATCGGTCAAGATAAACATACATTTCAGCCTCAGGATGTTGTTTTGTATGGCTTTGGGAGAATTGGAAGACTTGCTGCAAGGGAGTTGATTAAACAAGCTGGAAAAGGGCAGCAATTGCGTTTAAGAGCCATAGTCACTAGAAATACTTCTGATTCTCAACTAATAAAACGTGCCGCATTACTAAGAAATGATTCAGTACATGGTGCTTTTAACGGAACCGTGGTTGAAGATTTGGCGAATAAATCATTAATTGTGAATGGGCAGATAGTTCAGATGATTGAGGCAAAAAACCCTGAAGATATTGATTATACATCTTTTGGAATCAACAACGCTTTAATAATTGATAACACAGGTGTATTTAAAGATAAAGATGCACTTGGGCGTCACCTAAAAGGAAAAGGTGTTTCTAAAGTATTGTTAACTGCCCCAGGAGGCGAGATACCAAATGTAGTTTATGGTATTAATCACAAAGAGTTAGACTTGGACGGAACAGACATTTATTCTGCTGCTTCTTGTACAACTAATGCAATTAGCCCAGTTCTAAAGGTCATTGAAGACAATTTTGGTGTTGAGAAAGGGCATATTGAAACTGTACATGCGTATACAAATGACCAAAACCTTTTGGATAATATGCATAAGAAAGAAAGAAGAGGTCGTTCGGCTGCAATCAACATGGTAATCACTTCAACAGGAGCTGGTAAAGCTGTTACCAAGGTTATACCATCGTTTAAAGATAAGCTAACTGCCAATGCAGTGCGGGTTCCAACTCCCAATGGTTCACTTGCAATTATGAACCTTTCGCTTAACAAAGAAACTACATTAGAAAATTTCAACAATACGATAAGAAAAGCTGCGTTGAAAGGTGACTTAGTAAACCAAATCAACTATCAAATTGATCCTGAGCTAGTTTCAAACGATATCATTGGCAACTCTTGTTGCTCTGTATATGACAGTAACGCAACTATTGTGTCTAAAGATGGGAAAAATGTAGTTGTTTACGCTTGGTATGATAACGAGTTTGGTTACACTAAACAGGTAATCCGATTAGCAAAATACATTGCCAAAGTTAGGCGCCTCATTTATTATTAGAATATAATAACTATTAATAATAAGCCTTGCAAATAGTTGTAAGGCTTATTTTATTTTAGACCATCAACACCTGGTCTATAAAAAACATCTTTCTTTTTCTTTTCCTCTTCCCTCTCCTTTCTGCGTTGTTGCCTTGTTTTTCTCTTAACTGGCTCCTCTTGAAAAAAGTAACGTAAATCTAATGTGAGATAATTGCCAGTTAAAAAGGTTGTAGAATTATCAGTATAATTATCGGCAACATAACCTACAGTAGCTTTATAAACAGCGATAAAGGGTCGATGAAACGAACCTCCTAAATACCAAATACCATTCTCATTTGTTCTGTATTCCCAACCAACATTGGCAATTAAAGCTGGCTGATATACCAATTGTCTTCGCGTGTAAATATAATATACACTAGCATCACCAAAATCATTAGCGTATCTGGGGTACATATCTATACTTCCACCAAAAGCTGTGTTCATAAAAACCTGATCCCCTAATTGAATATTTAATATAGCCATAAACGGCAATTCGTATCCAAAAATGGCAAAATCCAAATCATCATCAAACAACAAATCATCATCAACTAGATTCACACTAAAATTTCTTTTGGTATAATTTAGCCCTGTCTCAAAAGTCCAATTTTTAGTTATACCCATTCGAATAATCATTCCAAATGAGTACCCTACTTTTTGAGACATATTCAAATTAATATTACTCCTCTCCGATTTAATAGATACATCTCCAGCACGAAGTATGTTACTAGGTATTATCGGTTTAACCATTAAACCGAAAGTTGTTACATCGATTTGCGCACTCAAAAAGTTATGACAAAACAAAAAAACTATTATTAAAGCAGCTTTTCTCAATCTTTATTTGTCCTTAGAATAAACATGTACATCTCTTTGGGGAAATGGAATCATAATTTTGGCTTCGTCAAGAGCTAATTTACAGGCCTCTTGCACCTCAAAATACACCTCCCAATAATCGCTAGGCAAGCAGTAAGGTCGAATCGCTAAATTGATTGAACTATCCGCTAATTCAAATACTCCAACGAATGGTAATGGATCGCTAAGAACTTTAGCATTTTTTTCCAACACCGATAATAACACTCCTTTTGCCTTTTTAATATTTGAATCATAGGATATGCCAATTGTGATGTCAACTCTTACTTTACCTTCTCGGCTGTAGTTCGTAATATTCCCATTCATAATACTTCCGTTGGGAACGATTATCGTTTTATTATCTAAACTTATTAAAATAGTAGTGAAAATTTGAATTTCTTTAACTGCACCAGCTTCTCCCTGCGCATTAATAAAGTCACCAACTTGATATGGTTTAAAAAGCAAACACAGCACTCCTCCTGCCAAATTAGCCAAGGTCCCTTGAAGCGCAAGACCAATAGCCAAACTTGCCGCGCCTAAGACCGCTACAAACGAAGTAGTTTCTATTCCTAGCATCGAAGCAACACTGACAAACAATAATATTTTTAGGCCCCAATTCGTTATTCCAGTTAAAAACGGTCTAAGGGTAATGTCCAAATGCCCTTTCTCAAAAGCTTTTTTGATCAATTTAATCAATAGCTTAATAACCTTAAGTCCAACAATAAGGGTTAGTGCAGCAATTATTAACCTAGGACCAAAGTCAACAACAACATGAATCAACTTTGTTACGAAAATCTCTAGTTTATCGATATTTATATCTAAAATCATTTAACAAATATATTTATGATACTTAATAGTTGATGATAAGGTACTCAGAATTATTAAACGGTTGAATAATCAATTTATTTGCTTAGAAAAAATCCAACAGTGGCTATACTTAAAATAAAAACTGAGATAGCATATATTATTGCACGAGTGACCTTGTTCTCAATTATAGGTTTTCTGTATTTCCCAAGTGCTAAATAATTTAATTTAGTAGCTAGTTTTTCGTCCTTATTTTTTACTGCAACAATAAACAAAGCTCCATAGCTATTCTCTGCTTCATCAGCTTCATAATAAAGCGAAGACTGCTCAAGAAGTTCTTGAAATGTATTCGACTCTTCACTTGATTTAAACTTATATACTGTATATAAACTATTTGAAGGGTGCTCTGAAAAATTGGTGACGTTGAACATTAAATAATTCTTAACGACTGACCAACAATAAGATATTGATTGCGTCTAAGGCCATTCAGTTCAGCCAGCTTATAAATTGTTGTTCCAAAACGCTGAGCAATTTCGTATAAGTTGTCACCGCTTTCTACAACGTAAAATTGAGTTCCTTTTGGGAATGCAGCATATCCGTATTTGGTTTTCTTCAAAACCAATGTATCACTTACTAAAGATTGTGATTTATAATCAATAAAGGCTAATGGATTTATTGGAACGCCTTTAAATCTGCATTCAAAATGCAAGTGACTTCCTGTTGAATGTCCAGAACTACCTCCTAAACCAAGCAAGTCACCCGCTTGAAGCGTATCTCCTGGTTCAACTTTTAATCGATGGAGATGAGCATATAATGTCTCTAGCCCATTATAATGTCTCACAACCACTACACGTCCATATCCTCCGTAATATTTTGCAACCCTAACCATTCCTGGAAAAGCGGCTCTAACAGTATCCCACACCTCTAAATCCATGTCTATGCCCTTGTGCGGCCGTCCTTCTCGCCAACCAAATTTAGAAGTCAGCGTATTTACTACGGGCATCTGAAATTTATCAGATTTGCCTCGACCAGCTAATATTAATTCAATTGTAGAATCTTGTGCTGATAAAGCTACGCCATAAGGATGAGGCATTTCAATATTCCAAGCCTGATAAAAGTGGTTTGCTGGATAAAACGAAGTATCGCCCATTATTATTTCATCCTCCGGATAGCTAGGATTAGAGGCTACGTAAAGATTAATTTGATTGATTAATGCGTAAGGAATTATTTCGGCATCGAATAGTGAATCGATTAAACTATAAACATCTTCCTTTTTCATAAGCTTAATTGCAAGAAAAAGATCTATTTCTTCAATAATGCCTTTTGGTCTATTTCTGTAGCATTTTAATGAATCTCTAAATTCCATGATGCTAACTTCATCAAAGTTTTCTAATGAATCTAATAAGAACTTTGAACCATACATTACGAAGGCAGGAATGGTATCTTTTATGACGTGACTAGATGCTGCAGAAGCTCCATCACCTTCTACCCTGCCTCTAAATGAGGAAAGAAAAGAAAATAAAATGGCAATTAAACCAATTCTTAAGTACAATCTATAACTAAAAAACATAAGGAATGGTATTTACGACCATTCATTTATAAGGGTTACAAAAGTATAGCTATCTAAGCAAAACAATTAGGCAAAAAAAAGCCCTACCACATTGCGGTAGGGCCTAAATATATAATTCGAAAACTTATTAATCTTGAGTCATTTCAATTGTTCCTGATCCAGTAACATTGTCAGTTCCAGTTGAAGTATATGTCGTAGTTGTTCCATCAGATGTGGATGAACTAGATGAAGAAGAAGATGAAGTATAATCTGCAGTAAACTCTACCTTCAAAGATTTATTTTTAGATTCAGTTATCTTCCAAATTTCATCAACATCTGTTGACCCATAAGTATAATCATCATTATCATTCTCCACATCAATAAAAGTTTCAGTTGTCGATGCGCCAGAAATGTTATCAACAACGGTAATAACTTCAGTTGTTGTGATCGTACTTTCTGAATTACCAGAAAGGTAAGTGAGAGCTATTCTCTCATTTGCTTTTAACTCAGCAGATTTGTTCTTTCCCATAAAAGACCATGCTCCTGTTGTAGTATTACTTTCGACCTGATCAGTTGTAGTTACAACGGTTGTAACTACCTGAAAGAAATCATCAGTCCCATTCGGATCCGTTTCTGTTTCCACAATTTGAGATGTGTAGCTTTCTGTAGACGAATAAGTTCCGTCCTTTACGAAACTGTAAGTCATTGCTGCTTCGCTAGAATAAGCTCCCGTTTCGGAAGTAGAAACACCATTATAAGAATAAGTGTCAGTCCATGATCCGGCACCAGCATCATAAATCATCGAACTAGTTTGAACATCATTATCTGTATCTGTATAAGAAGAAGAGCTTTCAGAGCTTATTGCTGATCCATCAAAGTTACCCGCAAAGGTTCCTGAATTAGTCGAAGTACCACCACTACTGTACGTACTAGTTCCCTCACTATCACTAGATTCACTCATTAGGTTAACAGTCCATTCTCCATCAATTTTACCTTTACTTGATGGTTTACAGCTTTGAAAAGATGTTGCTCCTATAGCTAATGCAACAACTGCTATTATAATTTTATTAGTTCTCATAAAAAATTTAATTAGTTAATAATTTATTATTTGTTATATTAATTCAATTTAAAAAACGTGGCAAAATTATATAAAATAACGTTTAATCTGTAAACTATTTTAATTCAAAGACAATATCACCTCAATCGTCCACTTCACCCCCTCATTCAATTGCCTTCTTTCTTTAAAATAATCTTGGCCGTTCGAATATTAGTTCCGTTAACCGACTCAACTTCTGTGCCATACATTAATAGTAATTCCTTATCCGATAATCTATCAATACTATACACAACACCACGATTTTGCCCTGTAACGGATACCGTATTAACACTTGCTGGCTGATCGGAACAAATTTCTTCAGTTTTACTACTGAGCAATAATAGCTGAGATTTAGTTTTTGTCGTTCCTGCTCCTCCGGTAAAATTCCATAATCCTGTTTCTGTGTTTTCGCAAACAATTCCAGAAAGAGTAGTATCAATATAATCATCGGGGTATGTTACTACTGTAGAATAGGTGTATCCACCACCTGCATCAAATTGAATAGTAAGAGAATACCCGTACTTATCAACTGTTATGGTATCAGTTATTTCCAGATTAACTCCATCAAATACTGTGGTCGTGTCTCCGTTGGTCCACTCTGCAGACTCAGCAATCCACACACCAGACAACCTAGCCTTTCTAGGCTTTAGCGAAAACAATGGGTCATTTTCTCCCTTTTTACACCCAAAAATTAACGAAACTATAAAAAAGAGTAAAAGTACTTTAGCGTTCATATTATCTAGGTTTTCCGAAAAAGTAAGACAGTGTTATACCCGCTGTTGAATTTACTCCTAAATTTGATAAAGTGGTTAGAAAAGCACCTTGTTGTTTATTTGAAGTTGTACTGCCATTAACCGGAGTATTAGTAGCTATTTGGGTCCAGTTACCACCTGTCCTAACAACATTATATCCCCAAGAGTACTCCGCACCAAGGCTTAATCTTTCGCTAATAAAATAATTGAAGCCTGTTACCAAATTAACACCGAAAAGAAATCCACCATCTTGTGTTCCATTTACTTCGTATTGGTCGGTACCAGAAGATGTGCCAGAAGTGTCTGTAACCATTGTCACACCTTTCATTTTAGCTCTTCCTATTTTTCCTGCATTAATACTTGCACCGACATAAGGATCTAAACGTTGTGAGGCATACATATGCTTTTCGAACCCTGGAGAAATGTAGAAATCTGTTCTCGAATATGTTGAATCCCATTCAACCAAAGTTGTGCTTACACTATCAACAGACTGGTATGTTTTATTTACAGAAGTAAGTCCAAAACCAATCCTTACAGCAACATCTTCTTGCGCATAATACCTCATAAACAATGAATTATTACCAAATGCATCATTAAAATTACCCAGCTGGAAGTTAGTGATATTTGCTTGAGTTGCAAACGTGAAACCGATATCTCCTTTTATTGGTTTGTAAAGACTTACCGGTAAAATATTTAGTGTTGTGTCTTGCGAGTAACTTACAACAGAAATCAAAAGCACAAGAAATGTTGTAATAAGATTTTTCATAAATTTCAATTTTTCAATACGATAACTATAGCTTTTTATTGTGTTGACATACATTATTCTTTATTTGCTAACATTGGCACAAATTTAAATTCCTCAAGCTCTTCTTGCTCAAATTCAGTCTCCGATATCCTTTTTACAATTACCATTTTCTGAATACCTCCATCTCCTACTGGAATCACCAAAACCCCCCCAACAGTTAACTGAAGTTGCAAACCCTCAGGAATATATGGCGCGCCTGCTGTAACTATTATTTTATCAAAAGGTGCATATACGGGCAGCCCTTTATAGCCATCTCCATAAAAGAACTTAGGTCTGTAACCAATCGAAGGCAAAAAATTCTTCGTTTTGTCGAACAATGTTTTTTGTCTTTCAATTGTAAAAACTTTAACTCCCATTTTCACTAATACAGCCGTTTGGTAACCTGATCCGGTTCCTATTTCTAGAACCTTGTCACCTTTCTTTAACTTTAACAAAGCTGTTTGAAAGGCTACAGTATATGGCTGAGATATTGTTTGCTGAGCACCAATTGGAAAAGCGATATCATCGTAAGCATATGGTAAAAAAGCATTATCATGAATAAAATAATGTCTAGGAATTTCTTGAATTACAGAAAGTACTTTTTCATCAGAAATACCGCGTTCACGAATTTTATCAACCAGCTTATTACGTAACCCTTTATGCTTATATGAATCGATCATTTGTCCACTTTGGATTGCGAAATTAACAATTTAACGTTGGAATCTATTTTAGAGAAAAAACAAAAGATTCTTTTCACACATTACATTTGACGCAATGGAAAACTACGCATGTTAAAGATTGGTGTTTTAGGAGGTGATGAAATAAGTCACGCTCATTTATCGGTTCTTCAAGAGCTTAATAGCTTTGACATTACAGGGTTTTATGCACCAGACCAAAACAACGCATCTAAAATTTTATCAAAATTTAATGTCGCCCAGTTTACCGATATTGAAACACTCATTCAACATTCGGATGTTATAGATATTGCATCTTCCTCCGTTCCTCATTATAAATGCGCTGAGCTAACCCTCAAAAACACCAAGCATTTGTTTATTGAAAATCCTGTTACCTCAACTATTGATGAGGCGAAAAAATTATTAAACTTAACACATGAAGCCGATGTGAAAGTTCAAATTGGAAATGTAGAACGGTTTAACCCTGCATTTACCGCATTAGTTCCTTTAATTGACCATCCTATTTGTATTGAAACCAATAGAATGTTGAAGTTTGACATTAACAAAACATTCAATTCTGTTGTTTTAGACTTAATGATTCATGATATCGATTTAATTCTTTCTATAGTTAATTCAAATGTGAGAAAAGTTAATGCACACGGATTAGCCTTAACCAATGGGTCTCCGGATTATGTGCACGCAAGAATCGAATTTGATAATGGCTGTGTTGCTACATTATCTGCAAGCAGAATTTCATTTAAAGACGACATTAACCTTACCGTGTATCAAAAAGATTCTACCTATTTTGTTGATTTGTTGAATAAAAAATGTGAGACACTTAATATTAAAGGGATTAAAAACTTAAAAGTTGATCGAGGCTCTGTAAACCCAAATGAACTTTATTTCAACTATCCACAAATAAAAGAATCAAACATTATCAAAGAGGAATTAAACGGCTTTGCCAACGCAATCATCAATAACACTGACACTCCAGTCACTATCGAAGAAAGTTATCTCGCTATTGAAGTTGCGACTAGAATTCTTGAAAAATTAAAACTTAATCCGAACCTAATAGAGGATTAAACAATAAATCAATTTTCTTTGCGTTCGTGATTTTTAAGTGACCTATGCGTAATACTCTCCTGCTGTTTTTGGTGGCAACACTTCTCTGTTCATGTCAACTGTTTGACAGAGAAGAAGATACCCCATCATTTTTGCACATAGACAACATCGAAGTTCAAACAAATGGTACAGGAAACGAAGGGGCTATCACCTCAAATATTAATGATGCTTGGGTATTTTTGAACGATGATAATCTAGGAAACTGGGAATTACCTGCCACTATACCTGTATATAGCGAGGGTAGCCAAAACATTAAAGTCATTGCAGGAATAAGGATAAACGGGCTCGAGGAATTTAGAGCGCAGTACCCTTTTTTAGATTATCATGAAGAAGAAATTCCATTAGTTCCTGGTGAAATAATACAATTAAATCCATTAGTGAAATACTATAAGCCAACAACATTTATTTGGAAAGAAAATTTTGAAAATGCAGGAATCAGTCTAGATTCAGCATCCGGTAGCCATACCTCTATAAAACTTACTTCTAACGTCAACCATATCATAGAAGGAGTTACCTCTGGGCTAGTTGCGCTACATGATACTATCAGTTTTTACAAAGGTGTATCCAACGAAATATTCGACCTTCCTGTTGCTTCAACTCCTGTATATTTAGAAATTGATTACAAAACCGATATGGATTTCATTGTGTTTTTAATCTCTCACAATCCAAACAATACACCGGAAACCCCAGTAATAGGTCTCAAAGCAAAAGTTGATGATAGCGGGAATTTAGTTCAAAACAAAACCTACATTGATTTGACCTATGATGTAAGCACAAATTATTTGGCCTCTGGATATCAAATCGGAATCAGCACGAGTTTACCAGATAATATTAGCTCTGGCACTTTTATACTCGATAACATTAAACTGATTCATCAATAATGAATAAGGGCAGACAAATAGGCTTGTATGTTATTGTAGACTATTTTGCCACCAGTATAGCATGGTGTTTGTTTTTTATTTTTAGAAAAAAATATTTAGAACCCCTTAAATTCGGTCATGATGTAGATCTAGAGTTTAACGAGCAATTTTTCTTTGGCCTGGCTTTTTTACCTCTAGTTTGGATTGTTTTTTATGTTCTTTTAGGTATTTATAGAAATCCATACAGAAAATCGAGGCTTAAAGAATTTGGACAAACTGCTTTACAGGGA
>Ga0209406_1002447_pt1 | contig 12392 bp, 10 predicted proteins | sample COGITO_mtgs_1204_FD_184808 | JGI IMG/M metagenome (GOLD analysis project Ga0209406, IMG submission 184808) | Pelagic marine microbial communities from North Sea - COGITO_mtgs_120426 (SPAdes) (version 2) | ecosystem: Environmental > Aquatic > Marine > Epipelagic ...
GTATAATATTTTCAACATCTTCACCCACATATCCCGCTTCAGTTAATGTGGTTGCATCAGCCATCGTAAAAGGAACATCGATGATGCGAGCTAAGGTTTGTGCAAGCAAAGTTTTACCGCAACCAGTGGGCCCGATGAGCATGATATTTGATTTAGCAAGTTCAATTTCATCTGATTTTGCGGCAACATTTAAACGTTTGTAATGATTGTGTACCGCAACAGACAGCACACGTTTTGCATGAGATTGGCCAATCACATAGTCATCTAAAACCTGGCAAATTTCCAAGGGCGTCGGAACACCCTCCGAAGCTTTTAGGCCTGAAGCCTTAGTTTCTTCGCGGATGATATCCATACAAAGTTCTACGCATTCATCACAAATAAAGACCGTTGGACCTGCAATGAGTTTTCGTACTTCATGCTGGCTTTTGCCACAAAAACTGCAGTAAAGGGTATTTTTACCGTCGCCACTCACTTTATCAGCCATGTATCACCTTTTAGCCCTCTGCATTCGTCAAATATACAAACTAAAACTTTTAGATCGATGCTAAATTGCGGAGAGTTTATGCCACCGCACAAAAGGCCACAACCAAAATTTAAACCTTAAAAAAATTACTCTTCATCTTTGGGTCTATTTGCCACTATCTCATCAATCAAACCCCAATCTTTGGCATCTTCCGGTGACATAAAGTTATCACGCTCAAGGGCAGCTTCCACCATATCGTAGTCTTGCCCAGTATGGCTGACATAGATTTCATTCAGACGGCGTTTTAATTTTTGAGTAAACTCCGCATGAATCATAATATCAGTGGCTTGACCTTGGTAGCCACCAGAGGGCTGGTGTACCATAATGGACGAGTTTGGTAGAGAAAATCGCATATCTTTGGCTCCTGCAGTTAATAGCAGAGATCCCATTGAAGCCGCTTGGCCCACACAAAGAGTACTTACTTTTGGCTTTATATACTGCATAGTATCATAGATTGACAGGCCAGCCGTCACCACACCACCAGGTGAATTGATATACATGCTGATATCTTTTGACGGATTTTCTGCTTCAAGATGGAGAAGCTGAGCAATGACTAACGTACTCATACCATCATGAACCGGTCCATTCACAAAAATAATGCGCTCCTTCAGCAAGCGCGAGAAAATGTCATAGGCTCGTTCACCACGACTAGTTTGCTCAACCACCATGGGGACGAGGTTCATATAGGTCTCTACTGGATCGTTCATAAGTTCCGCCTGCTGCTCTAAATTGAGGCATTACGCCAAATTGTTTTTATAATATTAGTGTTGCCCCAGGGATAGAACAAGGGGCACAGAGCTTTTTAAGAGAAATTAAGTCAATAACATAAAATTTAACAATGAAGGCAAGCTTATAGAGAAATAGACCGTCTGTTTAAGTGTCCAAACGATCTACCAAAAACCCCAAGCAATCAATGTATTGGCTACAAATAAAATTCACCTCTCCATATTATTTATATGTTTTCATCAATCATAAGGAGACAAAAACCGGATGCATTCATACATTAAATATGCAAAACAAAGATAAATTTTGAACGCCAAAGCTTGGTTCATTATTACAAAAAGGTGGTGAAATGTATCCGTTAGAAGGTCTAAAAGTTATAGAAATCGCCCGCGTACTGGCAGGCCCATGGATTGGACAAACTCTTGCAGATTTGGGGGCAGAAGTAACAAAAGTAGAAAGCCCAGATGGAGATGATACAAGAAATTGGGGACCTAATTATATTGAAAAAGGCAAAGATAATTCTGCAGCCTATTTTCACAGTACAAACCGCGGAAAGAAGGGGGTCACTGTCGACTTCAACGACCCCAAGCGTTTATCTTATCTTAAAGAACTAATTTCTTCTGCAGACGTATTGATTGAAAATTTTAAAGTGGGCAGCCTTGAAAAGTTTGGATTGGACTTTTCCACGCTTAATGCTGCAAATCCAAGGCTAATATATTGTTCCGTAACAGGTTTTGGGCAAGACGGCCCTAGGGCACACAAAGCCGGTTATGACTTTATGATCCAAGGCATGACTGGCATTATGGACATTACCGGTGAGCCAGATGGCATGCCCCAGAAAGTAGGCGTAGCATTTGCCGATATTTTCACTGGGCTTTATGGAGTAATTGGTATCCAAGCTGCCCTAGCTCAGCGGGAACGAACCGGTGCCGGACAACATATCGATATGGCGCTTTTTGATTGCATGCTCGCTGCTCAGGCTAATCAAAACCTAAACTATCTATCCACTGGGAAAAGTCCAAAACGCATGGGGAACGCACATCCTAGCATTGTACCCTATCAAGTCTTTCCAGTAGCCGACGGCCATATAGTTATTGCCTGCGGAAATAATAGACAATTTCACAATCTGGCTGTTGCGTTGGAGCGGCACGATTGGATTGATAATCCCATTTTTGCAGACAACATGACTCGGATATCGAATAGAGCCAAAGTTATAAGCCAAATCACACAGCAGCTTAGTACTTGGAATAAATTAGAAGTCCTATCCTTACTAGAGGCAGCCGGAGTGCCGTCAGGTCCAATCAACACTGTTGCCGAGGCTCTGGAAGATCCACAAACTTTGTATCGAGCAATGCGCATTGCACCTGAAGGCATTCCCGGCGTACGCACGCCGATTAAGTTTTCAAACAGCAGCTTGCAGCTTAGGCGGGCAGCACCAGGTTTAGGCGAGCATAATAACAGTGATGATTTGGAGCCCCATTAAACTATAGGATAGGCAATGGCAGATACTACTGACGTTTTGGAGTTTTTAAACCAGACGAGCTGGGATGATCTACCGTCAAAGGTGCGTGAACATATAAAATTTTGTTTGTTGGATTTGATTGGAGTTGCAGCTGGCGGCGCCAAAACCAAATTATCGAATATTGCCCGCGACTACGCCGCAATGGATATGGGTGGCTCTGTTCCAATGATTTTTGATGGACGGGGAGCCTCTGTGGCTGGAGTGGCGATGGCAGGTGGCATGACGATTGACGCATTGGATGGCCATGACGGGTTTAATCCCGCCAAAGGCCACGCAGGTTGTGGTCTGTTACCCGCTCTTTATGGGGTAGCCCAAGATAATAAATCAATTTCTGGTCGTGAATTTTTATTAAACCTTACGATTGGCTATGAATTAGCGTGCCGCGCAGCTTTAGCACAACACGCAACAGTAGCAGACTACCATACCTCAGGAGCTTGGGTTGCAGTAGCAATCGCAGGCGTGGCATCACGTATGATGGGACTGTCTGAGACTCAAATTGCACATGCGATGGGAATAGCCGAATATCATGGCCCCCGAAGCCAAATGATGCGCTGCATAGATCACCCAACGATGCTAAAGGATGCCTCAGGTTGGGGCGCAATGTGCGGCGTATCAGCTGCGCGAATGGCCAAAGCTGGATTCACGGGTGCTCCAGCGCTCACTTTACAGACAGAGCACTACAAAGATTTAGGAAAAAATTGGCTTGTAACGCAACAATATTTTAAGCCATATCCGGTATGCCGTTGGGCCCAGGCACCAATCGCAGCAGTTTTAGATTTAAAAGTCCAACATAATATTGAGAGTAAAGATATTAGCGGTGTTCATATTACTTCGTTTCACGAGGCGGTACGCCTCGGCCACAAAATAGTAACCAATACGGAGGAAGCGCAGTATTCAACATCATTTCCATGTGCTGTGGCACTTGTTCACGGCGATGTATCACCAGAACATATCGCTGATAATGCCCTAAAACATCCTGAGATACAGCGCTTATCTTCAGTTTTAACGATGGGCGAAGACGAAAAAGCTAATGCTGTTTTTCCTAAATCACGTCTAGCTCGCGCGGACATCACCCTCAAAAATGGACAAGTGTTAGCATCCGCGTGGTTTGAACCCAAATGGGACCCTAACGCACCTCCCACAGAAGAGGAGCTAACCAAAAAATTTCATGATTACGCCACACCAGTTTTGGGAGATACTCGTACTCAAGAAATTTTTGATGCAATAATGTTGCTAGAAAATACAGATACTCAGCACCTATTTGATCTCTTGTCCATTCCTCCAGAGGAGCTTAAAATTCATGTTTCCTGATTTCACCTCTGCCGAACTCAAAACAATATCAAAAACACCCTACGATGTAATTGATAAACCAACGCAGTGGATTTCTGTCGCACAAAATATTCGGTTAGCTGCGCGCCTATGGCGGCCCGATATTTTGGAACCTGTGCCAGTTGTGGTCGAAATTATCCCATATCGACGTCAAGATGGAACATTACCAGTTGATGAGCGTATACATCCTTATTGGGCTGGGCATGGTATCGCTGCTCTAAGAGTAGACCTTCGAGGGTGTGGTGATTCAGACGGAATTTTAGAAGACGAATACCTTAAAGTTGAACAAGACGACGCAATTGCCGTAATAGAATGGGTAGCAAAGCAGCCTTGGTGTAATGGAGAGGTTGGAATGACAGGCCTTTCTTGGGGTGGCTTCGCCTCCTTACAAGTGGCGGGACTTAGACCCAAAGCACTAAAAGCGATCATCGCAATTGGTGCTACTGTCGACCGTTATAATGACGATGTACATTATAAAAACGGCTGTCTTTTAAACGAGAATTTTGGTTGGGGCTCCTCGTTGACAGCCTTTACAACGAGGCCACCAGATCCTTCCATAGTTGGAGAAGATTGGCGATCAATTTGGCTTAATAGATTAGAAAACCTAAATTTTTTTGCAATCAATTGGCTTGAGCATCAAACTCGTAATGCTTACTGGGAGCATGGATCAGTGTGTGAAAACTTTGAAGCCATTGAAGTTCCAGTAATGATAGTGAGTGGTTGGAATGACCTCTATGTCAATGCGTTACCAGCCTTAATGGACAACCTCAAAGGGCGTTGCCACGCGGTCTGTGGGCCTTGGGCACATCATTTTCCTCACCTCGGCACCCCGGGTCCATCTTATGATTATCTTGGAGCATCGTTGGCATGGTGGCGGCAGTGGCTTAGTGGCAAAGCAGAAAAGCCTGAACCGGAAAAAACCCACCTCACTTTCATTAAGGACGGCGCCATACCAAATCCCTCCGACCAAAGAGTGGCAGGCAGGTGGATCGAAGGTCAAACTTGGCCATCACCATCCACAACAATGACATGTATGTATCTGGCAGAGCATGGTCTCACAAAAAAAGCAGTCGCTTCCCCACAAATTCAAATTCATAGTCCTATCGAAACTGGCGTGACGGCTGGTGAATGGATCCCACATTGCTCAGGTTCTGAAATTGCCGGATGCCAGAGATCTATAGACGCTCAAAGCACCTGTTTTGACAGTCAGGTTCTTGATCAATCCATTGAGGTATTTGGTCGTCCAGAACTTTCAGTTTCATTGCATTCAAACGCAGCTACTGGAAATTTCATTGCACGCTTGTGTGACGTCTCACCAGATGGGAGCTCAGAGCTTGTTTCAATTGGAGTTTTAAACCTGAGCCATCGCAATGGAAGCAAGCACCCAATCCCTATGCCCATCTACGAAGCTCAAAAATTACATCTCAAACTAGACTATACTGGGCATAGGTTTCTAATTGGACACAAAATACGTATTGCTTTATCAACCGCTTATTGGCCATTCATATGGCCTTCTGTCGACAACCCCATTCTTACACTCAGCAAACAACCTGCTTACCTATCTCTACCACTCCACGTCGATTCGGCGGAAAAACCAGTCCAGGTTAGTAGACCTATTGCGCCACCCGTATCCGCACTCACAATCAAGCGACCACCAAATTCCAAGCGCACAGTTAAACGTGACTGGCATAAAAATAAAACAAGCCTAACTATTGAGGATGATTTGGGAGAAACTCTCTATCACAAAAACAATTTGTTAACCTCCGCCATCAAGTATGAAAGTTATGAAATTTCTCACAACAACCCACTATCTTCAAAAGCAAAACTAATATGGAATTTTGAATACGGACGGGACAAATGGGCAGTTCGAACCATAACCGAAACACAAATGACTAGTGATAAAAACTACTACTTTCTTACTGCAAAAGTACGCGCTTACGAACAGCACAAAAAGGTGTTTGAGAAGACTTTTGACCATAAAGTTTTGCGAAATAATTAAAAACTTACCACTTAATAGCGTTAAGTTTAGAAATAAATGCGAGAACCTACTGTCGGAGTTAATTACAGCCTGTCGAACAGGCAACCAGGAAGATTTGGTTTAGCCAAGAATTTAAATTTTTTATAGATACTAAACATCATGGCTTGATTAGACGTCACCACAGGTTTTCCCAGTTCCGTCTCGATCGTTTTGATTACCTCCACAGAGCGCATATCAGTGCAGCTGAGAACAATTGCCTGCACTTTTGGATCATTTGCTTTCACTGCAAGTTCAAAGACTTCTTTTGGCGAGAGTGCGCCCTGACCATAACAGCCTAAATCACGGCCAACGTCAGCACAGGAAATAGTTTCAAAACCACTACTTTCTAAAAATGCCATTGCCTTCTCATTAATTTTACCCACGTAAGGTGAGGCAAAGCCAACACGATGAACGCCCAGAGCTTTGAGCCCAGAAACAAGAGACCCAGCAGCAGTAAATGTCGGTACACTAGTCTTATTTTTAATCCTAAGAGCAAGGTCACGATCAAAGCTTGGCCCATGGGTCAAAGTAGCGGAAGTACAGCCGTATAGAATTACATCGGGCTGTGATCCTGCAATCATAAAAAGATCGTGGTTAAGGTCAAACTCCCCAAGTTGGGTCATCTGATCTGAATTGGGGACTACATCAGCGTCATATCCACCAGTGCGTTGAAAATGCAATGTACAGTTTGACGGACACATTTCTACTAAATCTGGTTCCAGGTTGGTATTTGTAAAAGGCACAAGCACACCGATCCTTAAGCCTTCTGAAGTGCGCTTGTTAGTGGCCTCTTTAACTGTGGAGGTCACAGTTACACCCAACTCTGATCAGCAACACGCGCAAAATTTTTACCTAAGATACCTTTGATTTCGAATTCTGAAAGACCCCTTACCTGCATACCATCCACAAGATCTCGGATTTTAGATGGACCGGCATGTTCAATACCAGGCGTGTCATATTGTTGGCCTGCAGGCCAATAGTCTGGCCGGGCTCGTAAAATGGCGCTAAGGTCGACAGTAATATCTGGAGTATAGTCGAAACCGAGCCCGACGTGGGCTGTTCCAGCAAGATCAATTAATTTAAACAAATGCCGTAACAAGCTCTCAGAGCTAGAGTCATTATCACCAATAAAAATTGCAAGTCCATTCAAACCTATTACACCACCTTTAGCTGCGCAGGCTTTTATTTGTTCGTCTGTAATATTTCTTTGATGCTGCCAAATTGACCATGGATTAGAATGCGAAAATATTACCGGTGAACTTGAGCGCTCTATCAATTCCATGCTACTTAGGTAGCCTACATGACTTGCATCGACGATAATCCCAACACGGTTCATTTCTGCCAATATTTCAACGCCAAACTTTGTTAGGGGAATATCAATATCATGGCACCCCCCCGCTGCTGAATTATTTAAATTATAAGCAAACAACATCTGGCGCACACCGAGGGTATGATAAATTTCAACCATGTTGATATCGCCTCCCAGCGCATTCATTCCTTCGATGTCAAAGCTGATTGCAAGCCGGCATGTATCACGAGCATTATAGATATCTGAAAGTGTTCCCACCAACAGAAACTGATCAGGACGTGCCATCAACCAGCGGCGGTAGGCAGCAAGCGTTGCAAGCGTTGCATCACGTGACATGACGTCAAACCCTACATTTATGCTTAAGTAGTTTACGTTATATTTTTGCCAAGACAGAAGATTATCTAAGTCCATTTCTGAAGACGGAAATAGTCCTGCATGTGCGTCCCAGATCAGACTTTCTTTTAAGTTCATCGGGTTTGCTCCTCTAGATCAATATTTAGCCTACCTTCGAAGATACAGGTAGCTACACCACCAACCTGCAAGCGCTTAATATTACCATTTTTTTCTTCTATCCGAGTGGTTACTTGGCTGGGACGGCCAAGCTCTATTCCTTGCTCAGCCTTAATTTGCAACTTTCCATCACCACTAGGCTTAAATAGACCTTTTTGAAAAAGATAAGTAGACAGGGCCGCATTCGTGGTGCCCGCAGCCGCAGACTCAGCAACACCTACTGCTGGACAAAAATCTCTAACATGCAGATCACAACTTTTATCTACCACAGCAGTAGAAAACGCAGCCACAGTTTCCAAACCGTTAGACATACAGAATTTAGAAAGCGTTTCAAAATCAGGACTTAGATCTCCCATCGCTTTCAGGTCACGCATCGGAAGACAGAGATGAATGAAATCACCCCTAGCAATCGCTGGCCTTAAGTTGGTCGATATCTCCGCTAGTCCAACACCTAAAATATTTACCAGTTGTTCAAGGTTAAATTTAGGAGTGCAAAACGTTGGTGGCGTGACATCTAACATGACGTCAACTCGCCCAGCCTTTGTCTGTCGATATTCTACTGTTGCTCTACCGTTGGGCAGTTCGAGTAATGCGCTATTCCACCCCAGCCCCTCACAGGTTAATAGTTTTTGTGCGACAAGATGAGTTATAAGGCAAACAGTTCCATGCCCACACATCCGTAATTCCATTACCTTAGAAAAAAATTGTACTTTAATATTATTTTGATCGATTTTGTCGACAAAAGCCGTAGCGGGTAGCCCAACCTCACGTGCAATTCTAACCCTGTTTGGTATCGAAATATCTGACGAACTTAGAACTACAGCCGCTTGGCTACCAGAATAAGGCACCTCTGTAAAAGCGTCATACATCGAAATAGGCACATAAGATTTTTGTTTGGCAACCTCATTCTGACTACTCATATGGCTGCGCCCCAAATATTAATAACTACAAATTCTGCTCTTTCGATGCTGATACTCGGGGAACCAAAGCTTTGACCAAATCCTGCATATCAATTTGACCAATAGGTTTCTCGCCATCAACAACCCTAAATTTAAATGAGGTGTCACCCTCAGAAAGGGCTATAAGCGATTCGAGGGTATCTTTTGGGCTTACGTCACCCGCGTATTTAAATTTTTCATCCAAAGGCGTCATTACGGAGCGGACGCGCAAAACACGAGCACGATTAATATCACTAACAAATGCCTCAATATAGGGGTCAGATGGATTTACCAAAATGTTTTGTGGGTCTCCCTGCTGAACAACCTTCCCGTCTTTTAAAATGACAAGATGGTCAGCCAAGCGCAGGGCTTCATCTAGATCATGAGTAATAAATACAATCGTTTTTTTTAGTTCTACATGCAACTCAAGCAGCAGCTTTTGCATGTCACTGCGGATCAACGGATCAAGAGCAGAAAATGCTTCATCCATAAGCATGATATCAGAATTAGAGGTCAAAGCACGTGCAAGGCCAACTCTTTGCTGCATACCGCCAGAGAGTTGATAAGGATAGTGGTTCTCATAGCCCCCAAGTCCCACTCGATCAATCCAAACACGGGCCTCCTTATGACGCTCACTTTGGGGTACGCCACGCACCTCCAGCGGAAGTGCAGAATTATCAAGAACGGTCCGATGAGGAAGTAGTGCAAATTTTTGGAAAACCATAGCCAGATCGGTCCGACGCTTTTCACGCAATGCCTCCGGTCCCAACAACAGGGCATCTTCATTATCTATTAAAACTTGTCCATCAGTTGGCTCAATTAACCTATTTATGTGGCGAATAAGTGTCGATTTTCCAGATCCAGACAGTCCCATTACCACTGTTATGGCGCTCTCATGAATATTTATAGAGATGTCCTGTAATCCCAATACATGACCAGTCTGGGCAAGTAATTCTTCTTTTCCCATACCTCCTTTGACTTTTTTAAGTGCAGCTTCAGGGTCCGGACCAAAAACCTTATAAAGATTTCGAATTTCTATTTTGGGAGAATTTACCATCATATTACCAATCTATTTAAAAGTTTGATCAGTAGATACGCGAGCAATCGCTGCTTTGGACACTCGGTCTAAAATTACTGCGAGTAATACTATCCCTAACCCTGCGATAAGACCCACCCCCAACTCTAGATTTCGGATACCACGGAGTACGAGAACTCCGAGACCAGGCGCCGAAACCAAAGATGCGATTACAACCATTGCGAGGCTCATCATAATGGTTTGGTTTACACCCGCCATAATATTGGGCAAAGCCAACGGCAACTCAACCCCGAGAAGCTTTTGCCTAGATGACATTCCAAAAGAATTAGCCGCCTCAACAACATCTTGGTCCACAAGTCTGATCCCCAGATCTGTAAGCCTAATCACTGGTACGATAGCGTAAACGATAATCGCGATCCCATACAACTTCGGTTCTGTGACACTGAAAAGGAAAATCAGTGGAATTAAGTATACAAAGGTCGGCAACGTTTGAAGCAAGTCGAGAAGTGGAATTAAGGCCCGCTGTAGGCGGTTCGATTTTGCCATAGAAATCCCAATTGGTACCCCTAATAAAATGCATATCCCTGTACAAACAGCAATAATAGCTAGCGTCTGCAAAGCAGCGTCTAAGTGATCGATAAAAGCCAAAAATGCAAATGACAGAGTTACAAAAGCAGTAACTACGACAGAGCGGCACACATACCATACGAAGAGCAATATTAATGGAACAATAATCCACCACGGCGCCGCCAAAAAGCTAAATAAAGCTAGCTCTAGTAACCATGACAAAGGCTGAGTTAATGGATCTAACACTGATTTTAAGACGTCTTTTACGTTTAGGAAGGCTTCCTCTACTCCCGCAGTAAATTCTCGAGATTGAGGAAATGATGGGCAGGCTTGATAGAGTTCATCCATCGATGGGAAAGGAAAGATAGGCCCCTCGTTTGCAGCATCTGGGTTAGTCTTCGCTAACAGGCTAGCCATCGATAACTTTGGAGTACCAGTAGCTGCGTCACACCAAGCCCTTAACCCCAGACCGTTGAACAAACCGTCATAAAATGCCATTTTTTATTTCCCACTAAGACAAAGGCACACTATTTGTGTGCCTTTGTTAGTTTTTAAATAGTAAAAATTTATTGTAGCAGTGCCGCTAACTTACCCCGTGCAGCATCATTAATCCAATTACCCCAAAGGTCTTGTTGCGTTGACAAGAAATAAACAGCGGCCTCATCGCCAGTAGCACTCTCAGCATCCTGCCAGGCGAGAAGACTGTTCATCATGTTATTAGTGAACGAAAGATTTCTCATCAAATCTGTTTCAGCTGGGTGGGAAGCCTCAAATTCACTAGTGACCACAGTCGTCACAACACTACTTGGCCACGACTGCATCGTAGGATTTGGGCATTCTGAATCTGAATTACAAGCTTGCTTGCTAGCATCATGAGCACCTAAGTCTACCTGAACCATTGGATATTTTCCCATAACTAAACTTGGTGTCCAATAGTATCCAAACCATGGTTCTTTCGAAGAGTAAGCCGCTCCGATTGATGCGGTGAGTGTTTCACCAGATCCATGTACAAAGTCCTCAACACCGTTAGCTTCAAAACCACCAGCTTTTGCAACATTTGAGGCTACAACCTGACAGGTCCACCCAACTGGGCAATTGTGCATTCTATTTCCAACCAAATCTGGGTTGGCTAATACGCCTTCGATAGTGGTTAATTCAGGATGAGCTTCGGCTAAATAAACTGGAATGAATAAGCCCTCAAGACCACCGTCTGAAAGAACGTTTGTTAGTTCATTGATTTTTCCCGCGTCCAAAAGAGGGAAATACGCTGGCGCACCATTTGTCCAAACTTCAGTTATGATGTCGGGCTCACCGGTTTCAGTAACGGAAGCAAGTGCTGGTGTGGAGGCAGAAGGCACGACCGTAACCTCGCAGCCATATCCTTGCTCGAGCAAGAATTTAGCAACCTGAGTTACGATGACCGCTGATCCCCAATCCATTTCAGTGATCGAAACCTCACCACAGCCCTGCGCCTGCGCCGTTCCAGCCGAAAGACCCGTGACCAGCGCGCACGACAGTGCAAACTTTTTAATATTTAACATAGAATTCTCCCAATATTTTTTTGTAATTTAATGATCTATCCACTATTGTGGTTTGTCTAGAAATTTTTCTCAATATGCTATCATACCCTACGTCAATTATTTTTTAACTGCCATATTTTCCGCAATCATCGATATCATTTCGAACATTATTGCAGTAGCTGTGAGGGCCGTTATTTGATTTGGACTATCTTTTGTGGGCATCATGCAAACGATATCGCCACCAACAATATTCATGCCTCTGACTGCATGAAGCAAACTAATCGCTTCATCTATGTCAAACCCCTTTTCACCTGCTTCAATATTGGCCACACCTGGTGCAATGGTGGGATCCAAACAATCAAGATCAAATGTTATGTAAACTGGGCGCCCTGCCAGCA